>ERZ1106963.17-NODE-17-length-231754-cov-14.907108_pt1 | contig 231754 bp, 237 predicted proteins | sample MGYA00403681_ERZ1106963 | MGnify/ENA primary metagenome ERZ1106963 (study PRJEB35170, sample SAMEA104062407) | human gut metagenome | biome: human gut; feature: human-associated habitat; material: faeces | place: Denmark | collected 2012-05-03 ...
CGGTAACTTCATCAAACTTACGCAATGCCTCTTTTGCTTCTCAATACCAGAAATGAAATAAAGCCCAATTTAATAATTTATCAGCTTAGTACGGGTAATATTCTTAATGTTAAAGTTGATAAACAGATGTTTGATATTCTCTTTATACAAGATGGTGACATTATTCAAGTCAATAAATCTGAGTATAGATATGGAGTTAAAATCATCGGTAAAGACGAAGACGGAGTAAATATCACCGATACAGACTATGATAAGCAGTATTTATACTTGCTTGGATATGATATTCTGTACAGAGATTACTCAAAGTCTAATAAATCATTAGTGGAGGTTTAATGCAATGTTTGAAGATGACGAGTTAATCATAAAATGCGAAATAAAACTTAGCAGAATATTCTATCCTAAGAATGTGAAATCCGTAGAAACAGGGGAGTATGCAATATTTGCAGGCACAGTAGTTGTTCCTATTGAGAACTGTTGCTTAGATGATATTATCAAATTCAAGGGCAATGTTCCTGTTCTTGAATTTGGCACAGCATATAAGGTCACTGCTTCTCTTGCCGATCATCACGAAATTTACGGTGATACTTATGAAATTCTCTATATGAGCAAGAAAATAAATATCTCAAATAAAGAAAGTCAAAGGGAATTATTAAGCACAATTTTACCCGAAAAGACAGTAGAAAATTTGTTTAATACCTATGATGACATTGTTTCATTACTTGAAAAGAGAAATACAGAAGCACTGTGTAAAGTTAAAGGCATTACGGAATCCAATGTAGATAGACTGTACAGAGCTTATGACGATACAAAAGATTATAGTCAAATTTTTGTAGAACTTAGTAGGTCTGGACTGTCAGGAAATCTCATTAAGAAAATAACTGATTATTATAAATCTCCCGAAAAGGCATTAGACGTAATCAGAAAAACACCATATGAACTTGTAACAGTTGATGATATTGGTTTTAAAAAAGCAGATGAAATCGCTCTTAAAATGGGAGTAGATAAATTTGATTGTCAGAGAATTAAAGGATATTTAATTCACGTTTTGCTTGAACAAGCGGAATTAGGCAGAAGTTATCTTCATTATTCTGAGCTTATGAAAATGTTATATGATACCTTGGGTTTTGTGCCTGAAGAAATTGTCAATAAGACAGCTCAGATAATGATAGATGATGGTAAAATACATATATCTGAAAATGGTGAAAACATAGGTCTTACAAGATATTATAATCTCGAAAAAGATATTTGCAATGAAATTGTAAGACTTATGATTGGTTCATCTGAAGATGATGTTGATACCGATAAAAATTCTGTTCCTAAGTATATTCCCAGAGATTTTAATATCTTTAATCCTGAAAATGTAATAGCGAAAGTTGAAGATGAACAAGGCTTTGAATTTACAGATGAACAGAAAAGTGCTATATATACTTGCTTAAACAACAGAGTTATTGCTATTACAGGTGGTGCAGGTTGTGTAGATTGTGATACAGAATATTTTAATGGTCGAGAATGGAAAAAGATTAGTGATTTTACAGATGGAGATAGGGTACTCCAATATAATGCGGATGGTACGGCAACTTTAATTTATCCATTGGCTTATATAAAGCAAAAAGCTGAATATTTGTGGCATTTTGAAACAAAGTATGGATTAGATCAATGCTTATCTGACAATCATAATTGTTATTATATAACATCAAAAGGAAATTTATATCATAAGACATTTAAAGAAGTTCGTGAAAATCAAGAAACTACAGGATTTAAGGGCAGATTCATTACAGCATTTGATTATGCTGGTACAGGAATACCATTGACAGATGATGAAATTAGAATCATGGTTGCTACTTTTGCAGATGGTAGTTTTTATTATAGTAATGGAGATTATAAAAACATCTCTGAAAATATATATAATAAGGCAAGGTTTCATTTGAAAAAAAGTAGAAAAAAAGCAAGGTTGTTAGATTTAATTGAAAAATTAGGATATAAATATGATATTTCTGAAAGTTCTGTAAAAGGTTATCACGATATATACGTTAAAGTTCCTTTTAGATGCAAACACTTCCCACTCGATTGGTATAATTGTAATAAAGAACAATTAAAAATTATCGCCGATGAAATTGTATATTGGGATTCTTACTTAAAAGTAAAAAATAGATTTACAACTGTAAATAAGCAAGATGCAGATTTTGTACAATTTGTATTTACATCATTAGGATATAGAGCTACTATAGCTTGTCATGATCGTGTTGGAGAAAATTATTTAACTGCCGATAAAATATACACAAGAAAATCAATAGAATATACAGTTAATTGGAGCAAACAAAATTTAATAGGTATGTGTGCTGATAAACGTGATGATCACACAAATACACCAATTACAAAATATAAAACATTGGATGGATTTGAATATTGCTTTACAGTTCCTTCACATATGTTAGTTTTGCGTAGAAATAATAAAATATTTATTACTGGAAACTGTGGTAAAACAAGCACTGCTAATGGAATTTGTAAAATTTTTAAAACCCACTCTATTATTGCGGTAGCACTTTCTGGCAAAGCAGCTTTGAGAATAACAGAAGCAATAGGACTTCCGGCAAGTACAATACATAAAGCGTTAGGGTGGTTCAAGGGACATTTTATTCATTGTAAGGAAAATCCTCTTGAAGCTGATATTGTCCTTATAGACGAAGCAACTATGATAAATGGCTCATTATTTAGAGATTTGCTTGAAGCCATTCCAACAGGGGCGAAAGTAATAATAATGGGTGATGTACAGCAGTTGACACCAATAGGAAGTTGTCAGGTGTTTGCTGATATGTTAAACAGTGGTGTAGTTCCAACAGTGAGACTGACTAAACTTCATAGACAAGCTTTGAATAGTGGTATCATTCCTACATCTATTAAGGTAACAAACCAAGAACAGTTGTTTTCAAATACATATCAGGGTTCAGAAATCATTGGTGAATTGCAAGATATGGAGTTAAATATTACTACTGAAAAATGTAATTTATCTGATTATGTAGTTGAAAAGTTTAAGCAAGAATATGAAAAATTCAAAGATATAAATGAAGTTCAGGTTGTATCAGCTATGAAAACAAGAGGCGATCTGAGTTGTTATAACTTAAATACCAAAATTCAAGAAGTATATAATCCCATTTCAGAGGACGATATTTTCATTGAAATTAAGCTTTCCGAAAAGAAGAGTAAGACAACAGACACATCTTCTGTCAAGAAATACAGGATTAAGGTTGGTGATAAAGTAATCAATACTAAGAATAACTACACCTGTACTGATTTAGATGGTAATGTTTGCCCTGTATTCAACGGTAATATAGGTACAGTCACCAATGTAACACAAAACGGTATTACTATTGATTTCATCGGTATTGGAGAAGTGTGGTTTGGTAGAGACAAATTCAAAAATCTTGAATTAGGATATTGTATTACAACTCATAAATCACAAGGCTCGGGTTTTAAATCGACTATAATAGCTTTAGATGGCAGTAGTTATATAATGAATAATGCAGAATTGCTTTATACAGCTATCACAAGAGCAAAGAAATATTGTATTCTTGTGGCAACAAATTCTGCTGTTAGAAGTGCTATAAGTCATAAGGAAGTTAATAACAAACAAACATATCTCAAGGATATGCTTATTAATAACGAATACCTGAAAGGAGATTCTACAAATGAATGAAATGACTAACGTATTCAAAATATTCAATCAGCTCCAGTCAACAAGTAAAAAGACTGAAAAGATTGAAATTCTGAAAGCTAATGAAAGAAACATTTTATCGTTTTAAAAGAGGAGAACTGCAAATGAATAACAATACTTCAACTACGAATTTACCACAAATGTTATGTATAAAAACAGATAAAGGTTGTTTTATATCTGATTGTCTTACTGTAAATGGTTACGATTATGAGTATCATAGAACTGAAATTGATAATCTTCTGTTTGATGGTAAAAAAGCTGTAGGAGCGCATTGTAAGAATTGGTATTACATTGATAAATATCCAACACTTATCCAAAGAAAAGAATCAGGAGAGAGTATCAATAGAAGATATGAGATTAAAAATGAATCTTTGATCTCAGATAGCCTACCAGCTGTTATTCCTTATGAAGAAGCCGAAAATTATGATAGTGATGTTGTTGATGCTTTATATTTTTATAAGTGGGATCAAGAGCCACCACATTTAAAAGAAATAATTTATGATATTCAAGTAATTTGTGAGATAGAAAATTATAACTTCCCTCCTAAAATTGAATATAAGGGCTTTCATCATAATCGCAGTAGTTGCTCTGACGAGCGATATATTATTACAAATGCAAATGTTCAGCATCAAATGTTAGACAAAATAATATTTCCAGAAGTAACACTTCATGAATATCCTTGCAAATTTACATCTAAGCAAATGTACGATATTACAAGACAGTACATTATTGAACACATTGATAATTCGGTTGCAAAAATTACTTCCAACTACGATTTTTGTTTTGAAGTAAGAAAAATTATACCAATGATTGAACCTGAAACCGTTACATATACAAATATTTTTGCAAAAACTAAACGTGAAAGAAATAAGATACATACAGTTATAAAAGAATACGATGAAAAGAAAATTTTTTCTATGACACATAAAAATGAACAATATAAAGGTTATCCTATTATACCCGAGATGTGTGCAAACAACGAAGCTGAGTTAAAAGAAAAAGTTGATATGTGGTTAGAAAACTTAATCAAACTGATTAATGAACCTTTATACCAGTGTCCGCAATGTAAGGGTCTTGGTTATGTTAATAACGTTTCTGAGATTGGTTTTGATTATGAATGATAAAGGAGAACACAGATGAATAATGTTTTTAAAATTTTCAATCAACTTCAATCTACGTCAAAGAAAAATGAAAAAATAACAATTCTTAAAGTTAATGAGAGTAATAGTCTTTTTACTGATACATTAAAATGGCTTTTAAATCCGTTTGTGATAACAGGAATCAGCACCAAAAAGCTTAACAAATCAGTTAAGTATGATACGACTCCAATTCAGACTTGGCGAGATATGATGATATATCTTGAAGCAAACAATACAGGCAGAGATACAGATATAGCTATTGTGCAAGGTTTTATCAGTCTACAGCCCGAAGAGTATAAGGAATATTACAGACAGCTTGTAACGAAGTCTCTGAAGCTTGGTATAGATGCTAAGACAGTAAATAGTATATATGGTAAAGGATTTATTCCTGTGTTTGATGTGCAACTTGGCACTCCTATTGATAAGGTTAAGCTTAAAGGTGATGAATATATTTACATAAGTCAAAAAATGAACGGAACAAGATGTGTTTATTATAATGGTAGGCTATATAGTCGTTCAGGTAAAGAATTTACAGGTCTTGACCATATAATTTCCGATATTCAGAAATTCAATCTTCCTGACCTTGTATTTGACGGTGAACTTATTCGTAAAAATACAGACGGTAAATCAGACAGCGAAAACTTTCAAATAGGTACAGGAATTGCAAATAGTAAAGATATAGATAAGTCTTGCCTTGAATATGTGATTTTTGACTGCCTTCCTAAAAATGAGTTTATGGCTGGTGAGAGCCTATTAAAATATGGAGAACGTAAGAAGTATCTTACTGATATAATCGCAAAAAAGATAAAGAACAACGATATTAAAAATCTTAGAATCGTTCCAATGTGGTATGAGGGTACAGACCATTTGCAGATACAGAAATGGCTTGAATATGCCGAAAGCACAGATAAGGAAGGTTGTATGGTTCAGTTTGATACTACATATAAATGTAAGAGAACCAAGGAACTCATTAAGGTCAAGTGCTTCTATGACTGCGATTTAAAGTGTATTGATATTGAGCAGGGAACAGGCAAGAACATAAATACTCTTGGCTCAATCCTCTGCGAGTATAAAAACAACATTGTAAAAGTTGGTTCTGGGTTTACCGATGAGCAGAGAAATTATTATTGGGATAATCCTGATGAAATCATCGGTAAGATAGTCACAGTTAAGTATAAGGAAGAAACTAAGAATAAAGATGGTAGTTATTCTTTACAGTTTCCAGTGTTTCAGACAGTAAGATTCGATAAAACCGAGCCAAATGTATAATTATAAGTAAATAATAAAAATGAGCAAAATAATTTGAAAAACCACTTGACATTTCTGTTAGATATGGTATAATAAGTATGTAATCAAATTATAAGTAAATAATAATATGGTTACGCAAAATATAATAATTAAAGGAGAATATAAAAATGTATACAGCAACGGAGAATGTAAAAACGTATACGTCAACAGCAGCAGCAACAACAACAATGAGATATGATGAAACTATACCAGTACGATGCTCAGATGAAGCGTATTCAAGGTTCATGACTAATATTGCACATGGACTTCCTATTAGTCATGCTGTCAACTATGCAGTATCTAATTGTGAAATACAGCAGTTCACTAAGTATGATACTACATACATAAGAACAGTGCTTACTTTTGCAGACGGTTCAAAGGAATCGGTGGAGTGTCCTGCTAACAAGGCAGATGCTTATTATGGTTTCACAACTTGTTATGCAAAGCATATAGCAAAGAAGTTCCTCGGTAAGAATATCTCGAATATGGCTGATTACTGGCTCATCACTAAGCCTAAGAGAGAAGCCGAGGAATGTGCAAAGGCTGATGCTCAGAGAGCAGAAGAACAGAGACTTGCGGAACGTGATAAGAAGAGACGTGAAAAGTATAGAATCCGTATGGAAGCAATTAGACGTAAGGAAGCTTACGAGGCATCTAAACTTGCTGAAGAAAAGTATGGAGTGCCAGCTGATTGGTCTGAAAAGTAATATCTAAGGAGATATTAAAATGAGAGTAATGACGTTTGCAATAATAGTAAATGCGATAATCTTTGTTGCGAATATGACCTATATGGATTGTATCAGCAAAGAAGTATATAAAAATCTCAAAAGATTTGCAAAGTTTAAGTGTTTGACCAAAGAATTTGAGGAATATGACACTTTAAATAGTAAATATTGTGGTGGATTTTTTACTTATCTTATGTTTGCTGTTCCTGTTATAAATGTTATTACTCTCTTTATATCCTGTTTCGACTATGATAACATGGTTTCAGAAATTCAAGAAACAGCCAATGATAAGTTTATGAACTGGGTTGAAAGCAGAAAGGGTGAGATAAATGTCAAATAAAGATTCAAATAATAATTCTAACTTTACATTTGGTGAACGTCTTGTATTTTTATTGTTTTTTGGAATACTTACGCTTATGCTAATATCTATTATTTTGAAGCTCTGTGATATTATTCATTGGGATTGGGAATACATACTTGCTCCGATCTGGCTTCCAATAATTTCGTTTGCGCTAATTATTATTGCTTCTGAATAATTGTTAGTGTGATTTTATTTAATACAATAAAGATTGATTTTATAAAGGAGATGTTAAAATGATACATAAGAAATTTATGAATATTCAAAGAATTAAGCCTGAATACGCTGATGGTTTTAACGTTGGTGATTACATAGTTATTCAAGAAAAGATTGACGGTGTAAACGCAGCAATCAGATATGATGCTGAAACTGATACAATAGTCGCTCAGTCAAGAAAGAATATTCTCGGCATCGGTAATAATTTTAGAGGATTTTATGAGTGGTCACAGACACTTGATAAAGAGATTGTAAAATCTGTTCTCGGTGACAATCTTATATTGTTTATGGAATGGCTTGTACCTCACACTTTGCCCTATCCAGAAGAGCGTTATAATCACGCTTATTGTTATGATATATATGATACTAATACAGAAAAGTATCTTCCTCAGAGTACAGTTCAGGTTATTGCAAACAAGCTTAATCTTACTTATGTTCCTACATTTTATGAGGGTAAATTTATTTCTTGGGAACATTGTATGAGCTTTGTAGGTAAGACCGAACTTGGTGGCGAACACGGCGAAGGGATAGTAATTAAAAATCAGACAATGCTTAATAATCCTAATACTCGTCAGCCATTTTATATCAAGATTGTAGCTGAAAAGTTTCAGGAAGCACATACTCATAAAGAAGCAAAGGTTGTTAACCCTGCAATGATGAAAAAGAGAGAAGAAATCCAGAAACTTGCTGAAACTATTGTTACAGAAGCAAGAGTAAGGAAACTTCTTAATAAGTTTGTTGATGAAGATATTCTCCCTGAGAATTGGTCTTTAGAGGAAATGCCTATTATTGCAAAGAACTTGACTAAGGCTGTTTACGAGGATTGTGTTAAGGAAGAGCCTGAAACAGTAAAGCAGATTGATAATTTCGGCAAGGTTGCTAATGGCATCGCTATGAAATTAGCAAGAAATATTGCAAGTGAAAGATAAGGAGATAATAATATGCCCTATGTAAATCAGGAACAGTACAATAAACAACGTAATCTCAGAGATATGATTGATGGCGAATTAAATCGCATTGCTGTTACTGGCAATTTAGAAGAAATTGACAAAATGGTTAATTGCTTACAGCATAGTATTCTGCGATATGCACTGATGCACCGTAACCGTATAAATGGTGTTTATAAGGAGAATATTTAAATGAGTTTGTACAATATGATAAATGGTTATAATCCAGCTTGCTTACTGATATTGCCGATGTTGGGCAGAAAGCAAGAAGATTATCCGAGATTTAGAGATTGTTATGTGACAGATGAAAACAACATCGCTATCTATACAAGAGTGGGTGGTGGAAATAGAAACTGTGGGTTTGGTGAAGAGGCATTGTATGATGATGAAAATTTTATCAAAACATATGATGACGAATTTGACGAAACATATGCCACTTATGAGTTTAAAGTTCCTGATAGATGGAAAAATGATTTTGATAAGATATTAAATTCTAAAATGTCAGATGTTTCAAATGAATATATTAAATATCTTAAAAACTTTTATCCTAAGTTAGTAAGTAAAGGTATTATAGATAGGCTATTTAGTTAATGTTAGTTAATGAAAGTGAAATTTCATTGAGACAATAAAAAGGAAGTGTTAAAATGAATCTAAAAGTAAACATATCTGTTGATGAAAATACTGATATTGAAGATATTCAAAATCAGATTATTCACGAAGCAGCAATCCAAATGCTAAATGAAGTAATGCGTAATCAAGACCATTATGGTAGGAGTTTTAAAGATAAACTTACAGAAACTGTTATCAAGATGATTGGCAATGCTCTTGATGACGACATGAAAAAAGAAATTACAGAACGTGTTAAATCTGATGTTTCTAATAAATATATAAGAACCAAACAATATAAAGAACTCAAAGACGAGTTTGATATTGTCACCGATAAGGAAATTGAGTCTGGATTACAGAAAATTATTTCTAAGTTGGTTAAATCAGAAATGCAGAAAATGTTTAAGTGATATTATGTAGGAAGGATTGAAATAATATGTATATGAATAAGTCGCTCAACCTATCAAAAAGTTCAGACAAACTAAAACAACTTATCGCAGAAAATCCAGACTTGCCTATTGTAGTTCTTGTAGGTCAGTATGCAGCTTTGGATGATTATGGGTACACATATTGTACTAAAATTCATTTTAGTGTTGATGAAATCCTTGATTGTACATTGCCATTTAGCGATGATTATGTATATAACGACCGAGATGATTTTAAAGATGCTCTATTAAATTACTTAGCTGAATGTGAAGAATACGAAAATCTATCTGATGAAGAATTTCAAACCTTATTAATCAAAGAACTCAGCAAGTATGAACCTTATTGGAAGAAAGTAATCGCTATAACAGGTGATAATTGAAAGGAGAATATAATGAGTACATATGTAAGAGAAAAGGTGTTAAGAATACCTTTTGAAAAACTGTTTAAAATATGTTCTATTTCAGATTGGTTTACCAGCGATGATTTAGACGATATGTCTTGGTTGCTTGAAAAGAAGTTCCCAAATGAATTTGAATATGCAACGGTTGGTAAATTTCAAATATCACCAGCAGAAGATGAGTTTATTGACTTTGTTCTTGAGTATGAATGGGACAGTTTCTGTGGAGATTTCGGTAAAGTCAGAGACTTATATAACATCGAGAAAGAAAATTTCCTACCCGTTTTTCAACGTCTTAACCCTGACTTCACTCTTGAAAATATGGACAATGTTAAGGTTGTAGAGTTCTGTTGGTATAATTGTTGTGAAGCTCCAAATTATTATGATGTTGAAGATGATGATTTTTACAAGGAAATAAAGAGGGAGGATATAAAATGAAAATTCATAAATGTGACCTGTGTGGTAAAGACTTCAACACTCTTGATGAACAAGAACATTTCGGATTGCATTATAACAATGTTGGTTATGGCAGTATATATGATGGGTGCCACATTGACATAGATATGTGTTGTGATTGTTTTGATAAAATGATGACTGAATACATAGTGCCAAAGTTAAAGTTTAAGGATTCAGCTATTATGGATTATGAAGATTTTGTTGTAAAACATTATCCAACATAATAATATAGCATAATGAAAATCCACTTTTATTGGACTTTATATCATCATAAAGTTCTTTAGTCATATGTATGTTAAGTGGATTCCAACCTTGCTGAAGTGCTTGCCAAAAGGCGATTAAGTATTCATTACTGTCATTTGCTTGTTTATTCTCACACTTAATTTTATCAATTACGTTACAACCACCAGCAAAAGGCTCAATATATGTTGTGATGTTATTATTATCTATATACTTCTGGATAATCGGTACAATGTCCTTTGCTATACGGCTTTTACTTCCCATATACTTAATTTCAATCATCTCCTTTTATACAATAAAAGTGGATTTCTAAAACAGGAGGTTGCTTTAGCAGGATTGTGTGCCACATATAACGCTAAATGGTTTGGTGGATATGCTGGAATAGTACATACAAAAATAGGCACAAAGCGTAATTATTATGATGAAGCAGTAAGAAACGTACTCAAACAAGTGCCTATGCTTAAAGACGTAACGTTTACTTGTGGTGATTATCTCAGTATTATACCATACAATGCAGTAGTCTATTGTGATCCACCATATCAGGGAACTACGAAATATAAAGACGAGCTGAATTATGATACATATTGGAATTGGGTCAGAGAAATAAGTAAAGATAATATTGTTTTATGTAGCGAATACAACGCTCCATCGGATTTTGAGTGCATATGGAGCAAGGAATTGACTACTACATTAAATAATGCAAGCAGAAGCAAGGCGGTTGAAAAATTATTTACATACAAAAATTGACCCTACAATAAAATTTTTCTTTTGTTAAATTATAAGTAAATAATAAAAACGCATTAAAAATCACTTGACAGAATTTCTCAAAGTGGTATAATAATAGTATCATAATTAAGGAGGTGATGAAACGAATGATAAAATTTCAAAATGATTGCTGTGATTGTGCATTACATTGTCGAGGAAGCACTTGCAGAAACAGAAATGTTCCTCACTTTTATTGTGATGAGTGTGAAGATGAGGTAGAAGAGCTGTTTGAATATGACGGAGAACAAATTTGCCAAGATTGTCTTATTTCAACAGTGCCTAAAATTAAATTAGAAGATTACATAGAAAGTGATTATTGAAAGGAAACGTGAATAATGTATAATGAGAGAAAAACAAAGGGTACGTCCACCCTGACAGGTTTTATGGCTTTAAGTATTATCGTTCAGGCAGCTGGTTTTTATTCTTTAACTTCTGCTTTAAACGAAATAGAAGTGAATAATAATATGAAAAGCAAAAATTCAAGCATAACATACTCCGCTGAAAATCTTGCTAAATCAAGCAACATTACTAATACATATTATGAAGTCCCTATGGAGATACCAATAGAAACATTAGATATTCCAACTTGCAATACTGAGTTTAAAACCTATATGGATTACCGTTGTATTACTGATAAAACTTCTGATCAGTATGAACTTCAACAGTTTGCTTGGACTGATGAAGACGGTTTTCGCAGAATAGGTGATGATTACATAGTTGCAATGGGAACATATTATGCTGAAAATGTTGGGGACAGATTTAAGATAACTCTTGACACAGATAACGAGATAACAGTTATAATAGGGGATATTAAGCAGGATATACACACAGATTACTTTAATCAGTACACACCTATTTATGATGAAAACGGCATCTTCTTTAGTGGTAACGTGCTTGAATTTATAGTTGACACAGATGTTTTACCTAAAGTACCGAGAAGATTAGGAACAGTAAGCTATTTTGATTATTTAAAGGGAAATATAAAATCTATAGAAAGGATTGAAACAGAAGAATGACCGAAGCACAGTGGGATAGAAATGCGAGGTGTTTAAAGCATTTTAGACATTATATGAATAAGATGACTAAGGAGTATGAGCTAATTAACTCAGAAGCACCCACTAAGATACATAAGGCAAACGATGAAGAAACTGAATACTATATGAGCATTCTTGATAGACGTAAGACAAGATATTTTAACCCATTAGCAAATTGAAAGAAGGTGTTAATATGAGTGATAGAATAGAAAGTATAAATATGAGTGTAGCTGTATTCTCCGCAAATCTTGTAACTGTTAAAGATGTAGAAGAATTTGTCAGAGTAGCAAGTAGCTGTCCTAAAGGTACAGATATAAGTGTTCAGCACGGTAAGTTTATTACGGACGGTAAGTCTCTTATGGGTATTCTTTCCCTTAATCTGAGCGAATCTGTAGAGGTTGAAATCAAGTCAGATAAGAGTAGCGAAGTAATGAGTAAGATACTTAGTCAGTTTGATAAGTGGAGGGTTGAGGATTGATAAAGATTGAAAATACAGAGGTTATTGGTTGGGAACACGCAATAAGAGGTATGCGCAATCCAATGAATAGTTGGACAGGAAGTGATAGTGGGTATTGTGGTGGTGATAATCACATAGGTTGTGTACATTGCCATTTTGCAGGCGATAAAGAACATAATGAGAAAATGATTGCTACAGATTTTACATATGATTATGGTGTTTTGCCCTGTGGGAAGAAAGAATTTACAGGCGAATATGAAATCGGTCATAAAGATTATGAACTTATGAGAAAGCTTTGCAAGGCAGGTACAGACCATCGCAAATTTATGCGTATGATTACTGTTTATGTCGATGTGACAGCCCCTCTTTATTGGTGGAAAGAATATGATACTTATAAGGTTGGTACAGTCGCTAATTCCTGCTCTACGATGCACAAGATTGCAACGAAGGAGTTTACACTGGACGATTTCAGCTGTGAGTATCTTTTGCAATCTTCTCCGACGCAACTCGAACTTTATTCAGCTTTAGTTTGCGCTCCCACTAACGATGGAAAACTTCAATGGACACCAATGATGCACCTGTTAAGCACTATTGCGGGGTTAAATTATTATCGTGAAAAATACCTTGAAACCAAAGATAAAGAATATTGGTGGCAGATAATACAGCTTCTTCCGTCCTCTTATAATCAGAGACGTACACTTATGTTAAATTATGAAGTCCTTGCTAACATCTATAAGTCTCGCAGAGGTCATAAACTTGACGAGTGGAAGACATTTTGTGAATGGATTGATACACTACCATATTCAGAACTTATTACAGCAAATTTGAAGGAAGGTGATAAAGATTGACTAAGAAAATATTCATTCTTAATGGAGTACATACTTCAGGCAAAGATACGTTTGTAAAATACATAAATGAATATGGTATTGATACAGTTCATTACTCTTATGTAGACTTTACAAGAGATATGCTTGAAAGTAAAGGCGTTAATGTTAAGGATAAATCTAATAAGCTTAGAAAGCTCCTTTGCGATGTAAATAACGCTCTTGAAGAATATGATGATATTCCCTTTAAGGATTGTCTTAGTATTGCTAATAACTTTCATCAAAACTGGCTTGACGGAGATTGGTTATTTATTGATTGCAGAGAGCCTAAGAAGATTGAACGTCTGAAACAGGCACTTAATGCAATGACAGTATTTGTTAAGTCCAATAAAATAATCGCAGCCGATAATTCGGCAGATAAGGCAGTAGCAGAGAACTATAAATATGATTATGTTGTTCAGAACACCGGTTCTCTTGATGACCTTAGAAACAATACAATAAACTTTATAAAGGACGTGATAGGAATTTGATTATTGGTGTTGACTGTGATAATGTCTTAAACAATCTTACCGAGAGCGTTCTTAAAGTCTATAATGAAGACTACAACGATAATCTCACACCAGATGATATTACTGATTACTACATAGAGAACTTTGTTAAACCTGAGTGTAAAGATAATTTCTATAAGCTTTTTACAGATAAAAGAGTATGGAAAGGCATTTCTGTAATTGACGGTTGTGTAGATGTCCTTAAAAAGTGGAACGATTTGGGTCATACTGTTTATATTGTGACATCTACCGAGCCTGCAAATATGCTCAAAAAGGCTAATTGGTTGCAGAGAATACTTCCATTTCTGAATATTCGTAAGAGACTTATTTGTATTCAAAAGAAACAGTTACTCAGTGGAATAGATGTTCTTATTGATGATTGTTATGATAACCTCGTAGGTGGTAAATACAACAAGATTGTACTTGATTATCCTTGGAATAGAAATTACAACGATGAAGAACATTCTGTATGCAGATGCAAAGACTGGTCTGAGATTGAAAGGGTGATTAAATGATAGTTATAAAAAGAAATGGGGAGAAAGTTCCATTTGATAAGAATAAGATTTGTAATGCAGTGTTGAAAGCTTATGAAGAAGTCTATCCTGATTATAAGACAAATCAGACAGATGCCGAAACAATAACTGATTTTGTTTTAAATAAGATATATTTTATGGGTGAAATTACCGTTGAACAGATACAGGACGTTGTTGAAAATGCTCTTATTGAATATGATGGTATAGTTGCAAAGGCTTATATTACATATAGATATAAAAGAATGTTAGCAAGAACAATGAATAATACTGATGATACTATTCTTTCACTCATTGACTGTGCTAACGAAGAAGTTAAAGAAGAAAATTCAAACAAAAATCCTACATTACTTCCTACACAGAGAGATTATATGGCTGGCACGGTTTCAAAGGATTTGACAAATAGAGTTCTTCTTCCCGATGATATTGTTAAGGCACATAATAATGGACTTATCCATTTCCACGACTCTGACTATTTCGTTCAACATATGTCGAATTGTTGCCTTGTAAATCTTGGTAATATGCTTCAGAACGGCACAGTAATTTCAGGCACAATGATTGAAAAGCCTCATAGCTTTGCAACTGCTTGTACTATTACAACACAAATTATTGCACAGGTGGCAAGTAATCAGTACGGTGGTCAGAGCATTTCTTTATCAGCTCTTGCCCCTTTTGTTGATATTTCAAGAAAGAAAATACGACAGCAATTCATAAATGACGGTTTAGCTGTATCCGATGAAATTGTTGAAAATCGTGTTCTTGACGAGATTAAACGTGGTGTTCAGACAATTCAGTACCAAATAGTAACTCTTATGACAACAAACGGTCAGTCACCGTTTGTAACTATTTTTATGTATTTGGGCGAGGTACAGAATAAACAAACAAAGCACGATCTTGTACTTATTATTGAAGAGGTACTTAAACAGCGTTATCAGGGAGTTAAGAATGAAGTTGGTGTTTGGATAACACCTGCTTTTCCGAAACTTATTTATGTTCTTGAAGAGGATAATATTCACGAGGATTCGCCTTATTGGTATCTTACTAAACTTGCTGCAAAATGTACTGCAAAAAGGCTTGTTCCAGATTATATTAGCGAAAAAGTAATGAAACAGCTTAAAGATGGTCATTGCTTTACAAGTATGGGTTGACTATACAGCTCATATAAAACTCCGTGAACACATATTAAAGTGGTGTACATTTTACGTTTAGGAATCGTAGGAAATGACGATTAGAAAATGTGCTGACAGGGAATGTCTTAAAAAAGAAGAATCCTGTGCTAAGACGCATACTTACAAATGCCTATGGGAGGTATTTGTATAGAAGAATACGATGGATTTTTAGTAGATGAATACTTTAACATATTTAGCAAGCGAACTGGTAGAAAATTAACACCCTATATCGGAACTGATGGATATATGCACGTTCAATATAAAATAGATAAATATAAATCTCATCGTAATAGGGTTCATGTTATTTTGGCTCATTGCTTTATTCCAAATCCAAATGGCTATAAATATGTTAACCATATTGACAGTAATAAACTTAATAATAGCTTAGAAAATTTAGAATGGTGTACTAATTCATATAACGTTAAACACGGTTGGGATAGTGGAAATAGAACTCATAAAAATAATACAAGTGTTTCTGTGTTTGATTTGAAAAATAATTATGTTAATACATATAAATCAATTAGAAAATGTGGTGAATCACTTAATGTTGACAGACATAAGATAGCCAGAGTTTTAAAAGGCGAATTAAAAGAAGATTATTTAGGCTATTTGTTTAAGTATGCGTAAAGTTAAGAGACTACCGAAAACATAACACAGACAGTTCTGTGCGAAGAAGCGAGTAGGGTACATTCGAGTTTAATACGAATGGAAGTGCGGAGTATTAACCAACGTAGTGGTTAATAAAGATATAGTCCAGTGGTCGAAAGACCATTGTGCAGAAGCTTTCTTTCTCCTTGGAAAGATGAAAACGGAAATTATAAATTCTATGGCAGATTTAACAAAGGTGTTGTAACAATTAACCTTGTTGATGTTGCGCTTACAGCAAAGAAGAATAACCCAAATGATATAATGACAGAATTTTGGAAGATATTTGATGAACGTCTGGAGCTTTGCCATAGAGCTTTAATTTGTAGATATGAAAGGCTTAAAGGTACACCATCAGATGTTGCGCCTATTCTTTGGCAGTATGGAGCATTAACAAGACTTAAAAAGGGTGAAGTAATTGATAAATACCTTACAGGTGGTTATTCAAGTATTTCTCTTGGCTATGCAGGTCTTTGGGAATGTGTTTATGCTTTAACTGGTCATAAACTTACCGAAAAAATAGGTCAGGATATTGGTAAGAAGATAATGCAGTATATGAACGATAAGTGTAACGATTGGAATAAAGACCTTAATCTCGGATTTTCAATTTATGGTACACCTCTTGAATCGACAACATATAAGTTTGCCAAGTGTTTACAGAAGCGTTTCGGTATTATAAAGGGTGTAACTGATAAGAATTACATAACCAATAGTTATCATATACACGTTACAGAACCTATTGATGCTTTCACAAAGCTTTCTATAGAATCTGAATTTCAGTCTCTTTCAACAGGAGGGGCAATATCTTATGTGGAGACCTCTAATTTAAGTAACAATATTGAAGCTGTGCTTGAAGTAATCAAGTTTATCTATGACCACATAATGTACGCTGAACTTAATACAAAATCTGATTATTGTCAGGTGTGCGGATTTGACGGTGAGATACAGGTTATTGAAGATAAAGATACAGGCAAGCTCGTCTGGGAATGTCCTAATTGTGGTAATAGAGACGAAAAGAAGCTTAATGTTGCGAGAAGAACTTGTGGATTGAATTGATGTAGTCCACATTAAATAGGTTAAATTGCGGGGAAGTCCCCATAACCCTAATTCACCACAACAGAACTGGAAACGGTAAATGTGATGGTGGTATGAATTTTTAATTCAACAGTCCGACAGGATAGAAACCATAAAAAGTAATTAGGATAGGGATAACCGAGTGTGCAAGTCACTCAAACGCATCGAAACTCCTTAACACATAATGGTGATGGAGGACGTTCAACGACTATAATACCTACTAATAACAAATAAAATTGCTAATAAAATTTATAAAAATAGAGGAAGAAATAATATAGAAGATATTAAACCTATACCTGATTTTAAAGGATATTATATAAGCAATGCTGGCAAAGTATATTGTAATCTTGGGAAAGGAAATAGAAATAAAAACAATACAGTTGACTTATATGAGATAAAACCAAGATTAACAAATGAGGGATATGCGAGAATATATGCGAGAATATATGCTCGTCAAACATCAACTGATAAAAGAAAAGATTTATATATACATAGGTTAGTTGCACAAATGTTTATTGATAATCCCGATAATAAAAAATATGTAAATCATATTAATTGTGTTAGAAATGATAATAGAGTTGAAAACCTTGAATGGTGTACAGCTAAAGAAAATACATATCAAACAGAAAGATTAAAGCATGTAATACGAGACGATACTGGTAAGTTTATTAGCAATTTTTCTTATCCAGCATAAAGACAAAAAGTTATTAGATTGTATAGTCTACTCCCTTTTAAATATTACGAAAGTAAGGGTATAAAGGACATTGGTTCAAATTTTTGGAATCAGGGGCGAACTCAAGAAATAAAGGAAAGAGTTATACATCTTGGTGATGACGAATGAATTACATAAAAATCAGTAAGTGTGATACTGCTAACGGCACAGGCATAGGAGTTGTACTCTGGATATCGGGGTGCAACTGCCATTGCCACGGCTGTCATAATCCTCAAACTTGGGATTTCAACGCAGGGCAACCCTTTACAGAGGATACAATGCAGGAAATTCTCGAAGCGCTTGACAAGCCTTATATCTCTCGGCTAACTTTTTCGGGTGGACATCCTCTTGACCCTAAAAATATAGACACTGTTACTAAAATTTCGCAAGAAGTATATGATAGATTTCCAACTATCAAGCAATGGCTATATACAGGGTATGAATGGAACTATATATTGTGTTTTGACGTTCTAAAAACACTACATATAGTAGTTGATGGGGCATATTTGCACGATAAAAGAGATATTTCATTAGCTTGGCGAGGAAGCTCAAATCAAAGAGTCATTGACGTTCAAGAAAGTCTTAAACAAAATAAAGTAGTCCTTTATTGTGAATGAAACTAAACCGTAAAAAATAGGCTCTTGCCAAAATTAAAGACAAGAGCCTAAAAGGAGGGCGAAATGTCAAGACCTAAGAAAACAGATGTTGAAACAGAAAATGCTAAATCACAATTAAGTAAAACACCATTCAGTAAAGGTGAGACTGTCTGCTTGACCTATAAAACTGATGGTAAACCTAAATACTACATAACATCTACTGTACTCAGAGATGTTTATTACTTGTATGAAGTTACAAACGATACAATTATAAAAACTAAACACAAAGCCGATAATCCAACCGATTTATATAAACTTATGAAGGAGTGATAATTATTAACAAACCAATTTATCTTGATAACGCTGCTACTACCCCAATAACAAAACCAGTTCTTGATGCTATGATGCCGTATCTTACAGAGCAATACGGTAATCCATCATCATTATACTCTCTCGGTAGAACAGCTCATAAAGCTGTAGAAACAGCAAGAAATCAAATTGCAAAGGCTATTAATGCAGAACCTAATCAGATATTTTTTACATCAGGAGCCACAGAGAGTAATAATTGGGTGTGTTCAAACTTTAAGAGTGTACTTTGTTCACCATATGAGCATCATTCAATACTCAAATGTCCCAATGTAATGACAGCAACTTTATCTCCTCTCGCAAATGACATTTATAAGTATTCACCTGAACTTGTAAGCTGGATGTTTGTCAATAACGAAATCGGAGAAATATACAATATAAAGACTAAGATTAAGATATGTCACGATATGGGTGTGCTATTTCACTCGGACGGAACTCAAGCATACTCCCACGTTTCAATAGATGTTAAAGAACTTGATTGTGATTTTCTAAGTCTTAGTGGTCATAAATTTCACGCTGCAAAAGGCACAGGAATCCTTTATATAAAAGAACCCGACAAGTTTAAACCACTTCTTTATGGCGGTCAACAGGAAGTCAACATCAGAGCAGGCACAGAAAATGTTGCATCTATTGTAGGAATAGGTAAAGCTGCTGAACTCTATAATTTTTCTTCCAAAATAGATAAACGTTGTAGAGAGATACAACAGAAGTTTGCTGATACTTTTATCACTTTTAAAGATACCCATTTCAACACCGCTATACCTGTAAGCATATCGTCAACGCTTAATGTAGCTTTTAAGGGCGTAGAATCTGAATCACTGATGCTCCTCCTTGATATGGACGGTATTTATGTATCGGCAGGTTCAGCTTGTAACTCAGCAAGCTTAGAACCGTCACACGTTTTAAAAGCTATAGGCACACCTGAAGATTACATATACAATAGTATTAGATTATCTTGGGACGATACACTTACAGATGATGAAGTTGACTACGTTGTTGAAAGTATTAAGAAAAATATAAAGAAAGTAAGAGGCTATTAAAGAAAGTAAGAGGCTATATATGATGATTTATTATATCATAACTGGTATAATTGGTATTCTCATCTGGATGTGTAATAAATTTATAAAAAATAGGACATATATCAAAGCTGGAATATGAGCTTATTTTTAAAAGAAAAATTAAAATAAAGGAGCATATATGATGAACACAACAGTTAAATTTGCAAGAGTAAGACCCACAGCAGTTATACCCACAAAGAGAGATGAGGACGCAGGATTTGATATTTATGCTGACTTTGAAGATGATTTTATTATTATTGACCCACATACAACTACATTGATACCTACAGGTATTGCTTCTGCGTGCGATGCAGATTATTGTTTTATTCTCAAAGAGAGAGGGTCAACAGGTAGTAAGGGTATTGCTCAGAGGTGTGGTGTAATCGACAGTGGCTACCGTAACGAGTGGTTTGTTCCCATTACCAATACAACAAATAAAAAGATAGCTATTGTTAAAAAAGATACCGATTATATATTTATGAAAAACACATCTGGATATACTATTTATCCTTACGAAAAGGCAATAGCACAGGCGCTCATAATTCCTGTTCCAAAGGTTAAGGTTGAAGAACTTACATATAATGAACTTAAAGAAATAGCATCTGATAGGGGAATGGGTGCATTAGGAAGTAGTGGTAAGTAATATGAACAATACAATTCTTCCAAATCTTGTTTTTACCGTTGCTGAAGTGGCTTCAATATTAAAAATAAATAAAAATGCAGTATATGATTTAATCAACAATGGCATTCTCAAAAGTATTAAATTAGGTAGCTGTAAAATAACAGCCAAATCATTAAATGATTTTTTAGAGGCATATGACGGTTATGATTTAAGTGATCTAACTGATATTAAACTTCTTCATCAATATAAAATAGCAAATAACTAAAAATATCCCGCTCAATAATATGATTTATTTCATACTATTTGAGTGGGATATTTTTAGTTATTTTAGAATATTATCCATAATATTTGCAACTTCTTCATCCATTTTATCAGTGATATGGGTATAATATCTAAGAGTAGTCTCTAATTTACTATGTCCTAAGCGCTTCTGTACATACTTGGGATTTACACCAGATTCAGCCAACATAGTGGTATGGGTATGCCTAAGATTATGATACTTGAAGTCTATATTGAGGTCGTCTTTAAATATGCGTCTCATAAACTTAATGCTATTTGGAGTAAGCATTTCTCCGTTTGGCTTAACATTTATAAAGTCATCAACAATAATTCTTTGCGTTTTGTCATTTCTTCTATCGGTAACAAAATTTATAGCATATCCATCGCCGTATTCTTGTTTATTTTTTTCATGCTGTGCTTGCAGTTCTTTGAGGTAATTGGTAAATTCATCGCCCATTTTTATAGTTCTTACACTACTTACTGTTTTGGGTGGTATAAAAGACCATTGTTTATCTTGAAAATATAATTGTTTGTTTATTCGTATAGTCTTTTTATTCCAATCAATATCAGAAAATCTTAATCCAAAACATTCACTAACTCTAAGACCAAGGTTAATTCCTATTTTAAAGGCTGGAGTTAAATTTGTTGTGGCACACCTTTGTTCCATTAACTCTAATTCTTTTTTAGTGTAAGTTTGTATTTCACCGTATGCACGATAACTTGCTGGTGGGACAACTCCGATAGTAGGATTGGTTCTGATGTACTTTCTTTTAACAGCATACCTAAATAATACAAGTAAAAAATTGTAAATACTTCTAATGTATTCGTCACTCAGATTTTCGCTTCTTTTACTATTAATATATTCTTGTAATTTTTGTGCCGAAAAATTACCAATATAGTTGTAACCTATTTCATTACATATATGATTTCTATATAAAGAATTATATCTTGTAACGGTTGAATGCTTACGGGTGGTATTAGCTTCATTATCGATAAATTCCTGATAAACCTCATTAAGAGTTATCTTTTTGTTCTCGACAATCTCACCATTGTTATTATACTCGTCTATATACTTGGCTAACATAGCTTGAGCTTCTTTTTCAGTAGCAAAACCACTACGTTCAATTTGTTTACGTTTTCCATTCTCTTGTTTGCCCAGATCAAGACGGAAAGACCAAGTAGCTCCTTTTTTTCTTACGCTGCCTTTCATTTATATCACCTCAATATCTATTATACAATTCTTGTTTATATATGTCAATACGAAAAAATTGAGTTTCCCACCAATCTATTATAAATATTAGATATTTCGGCTTAAATACGTTGTTTGCAAGATGTTTGTGGGAAAAGACAAAAAGTATCACTGCTACACATCAAATTCCCACCATATTCCCACAAAACAAAAAAATATGGTATAAGATGTTTTGATACATCTCATACCATATAATTACTATAGTGCAAAGAACTGTGCATATTGCCCTGTACATGGGCGTATCTATTTGTATATATTTGTATTTTATTTTACTTGAAGTAACGGTTGAGGAGACCCTGGAATGCCTTGCCGTGTCTTGCCTCGTCCTTTGCCATTTCATGGACAGTATCATGGATAGCGTCCAGGTTAAGCTTCTTTGCTCTGGAAGCAAGGTCGAGCTTGCCCTGAGTTGCGCCGTGCTCAGCCATAACTCTCATTTCGAGGTTCTTCTTGGTGGAGTCGGAAACAACGTCGCCCAGAAGCTCTGCAAACTTAGCAGCGTGCTCAGCCTCTTCGTAAGCGATTCTCTTGTAAGCCTCAGCGACTTCGGGGTAGCCCTCTCTGTCAGCAACTCTGGACATTGCAAGGTACATACCAACCTCTGTGCACTCGCCCATGAAGTTCTGGTTGAGACCGTCGATGATCTCCTTGTCGTCAACTTCCTTAGCGATGCCGACAATGTGCTCGCAGGCAAACTTCAGTCCGTCATCGGAAGCAACCTCAGTGAACTTGGAAGCGGGAGCTCCGCACTGGGGACATTTTTCGGGTGCGGCCTCACCCTCATATACATAGCCGCAGATAGAACAGACAAACTTTTTCATATTTTTTACCTCCGTAATATTATTATCATTATTTTTATCCGATTTGGTATCGGGTTTCTTGCTGTGATATAAATATACCACATTGGTGTAGTTTTGTCAAGGCTTTTAGAAACAATTTTGCCCTTTTTATAAATTTTCAACGTATTGCACAATTTTAATACCTGCACAATAGTAAATGTGCTTAAATCATATCCCTGCTTTCTTCATAAAATCCTCCGACTGCATAAGACCTGAGCGGTTGTATCGGTCAAGGATAATTAGCCTGTCGCCTGTGCCGCAGGGGATAGTGTTCCCACGCTCGCAGCAGGTAAGGACTATCCGATAGCCGTATTCTTTCAGCAGGTCATACCCCTCTGACGAGATGTAGCCGTAGGGATAGGCATATACAATGGGGGAGATGCCGCACTTTTCCGATATTTCATCACGGAACAGTGTCAGGTCATGGGAAAAGTTTACCTTGTATTCCTCCTCGGTCTCGCTGCTTTTTCGTGACGCACCGTTTCGGCAGCCCAGACTGTGCATATCATAGGTGTGGCAGCCGATATCAAAGTGTCCTTCCTTGTCAAGTTCAATGATATCATCGTGCGTCAGATAGGCATAATAAGGATTTGGGTCATTTTCTTTCTCGGCGTTTAATGTGTATGCCCCTACCACGCTTACTGTGGCATACATATCATACTTTTGCAGCAGCGGCAGAGCATAGGTCATATTATTCAGATGCCCGTCATCAAAGGTGAGCAGTATGGGGCCTTCCGGCAGGGGAGTGCCATTATCCACATAGTCGATTATCATATCGGGAGTAACGGTGTTCATGCCCTTGCTTTTGATGTAAATAAGGTCTTTTTCAAATTCATCGGGCGTGATAACGTAGTCGCCTGTCCGTGACGGGTCTGAAAGCACGCTGTGATACATTATCACGGGAAGAGACTGCTCCATTTGATCAGATGAAGCCGTTATTGCCCTGCTGCTGTGGTCTGATATGAAAAACACCGCCGCAGATAATACGACTGCCGCAGATATCACGGCAGCTGCGGATATTTTTACGCATTTGTACATACTAAAAAGCTCCTTGCGCATTAGAATCACAATAGGATTATATGCACAGGGAGCTTTAAATATCAGTTGGAAAACAAGTTACTTTGCAAGCAGTTTTTCAGCAGATGCAAGCTTTACGCAGATGCAGAAAAGCTCCATAGCCTTTGTAAGATCTTCCAAAGTGGGGAAAGAAGGAGAAAGACGAATGTTCTTGTCGTTGGGGTCCTTCTTGTAGGGGAAAGTTGCGCCTGCTCCTGTGAGGACAACGCCGCCCTCCTTGCAGAGACGTGCAACTTCCTTTGCACAGCCGTCAAGGGTATTTACGGAAATGAAGTAGCCGCCCTTAGGCTCGTTCCATGTAAGGATATCAAGGTCGCCCATCTGCTCGGTGAGTATTCTGATAACGGTATCAAACTTGGGAGCAAGGATAGCCTTGTGCTTTTCCATGTACTTTCTGAGGCCGTCAGCATTGCCAAAATATCTTACGTGGCGGAGCTGATTTACCTTATCGTAGCTGATGTTCTGCATTCCCAGAAGCATGGAGATCTGCTTTACATTGTTCTCGGAAGCTGCGATAACTGCAACGCCTGCACCGGGGAAGGTTATCTTGGAAGTGGAAGCGAACTCGAAGATCATATCCTCGTTGCCGCACTTCTTTGCTTCATCAAAAATGTTAAGGAGACTGTCGTGGTCGTCCTTCAGGTGATGTACGCAGTAAGCGTTATCCCAGAAAATTCTGAAATCCTCGGCAGCGGGCTTGAGAGCTGCAAATCGCTTTACTGTTTCATCGGAATATGTGTATCCGTCGGGGTTGGAGTACATAGGTACGCACCAGATTCCCTTAACGGCGGGATCGTTGTTTACAAGCTCCTCTACCATATCCATATCAGGACCCTGAGGAGTCATGGGAACATTTATCATTTCGATGCCGAAAGTCTCGGTGATGCCGAAATGTCTGTCATAGCCGGGAACAGGGCAAAGGAACTTTACCTTATCGCACTTGCCCCAGGGCTTTGTGCTGCCATATACGCCGAACTGCATTGCTCTTGCAACGGAATCATACATAAGAGTAAGGCTGGAATTACCACCTACGATTATCATGGAGGGGTCAACGCCCAGCAGGTCTGCAAAAAGCTTCTTAGCCTCGGTGATACCTGTAAGGAAGCCGTAATTGCGGACATCAACGCCGTCAGCGTCGATAAGAGAAGAGCTGCTGTTGAGAACGTCGAGCATAGGCATGCTCATATCAAGCTGCTCCTTGCAGGGCTTACCTCTTGACATATCAAGCTTAAGTCCCTGTGATTTGAAATCGTCGTACTGCTTCCGGCACTCGTCCCTGAATGCCTTGAGCTGCTCTGCGGTCATATCCTTCAAAGCCATAACTAAATCTCCCTTTCAATCTCTGTTGATCATCTGCGGCACACACCGCAGTCCACTATATATAATATAACATTTTTTCGGGTTTTGCAAGTGTTTTATAAAACTCCGTCAGATTGTTTTCAAAAAATACACAACTGTCCGTGTGTGACGGACAAAATCACTGCTTATACTAATAATCATTTGTTCTATGGATAAAGACGGTGGATAGAATACGACCAATCAAGGAAAACTACCGCAGGTGGGCTTTCGCCCGGCAAGGGAGTTTGACGCTGAGTGGGCGTATTATAGACACCGTATTTTGTCCTTAGGTTAAATGGTTATTAGTATTAGGAACGCAGTAAAGATTGGTCTCCCAGGCGGGAATATACATAAGATGTCGTATGTACAGCTTCAGATCCGGGTTTATCTCATGCACCAGCAGCGGCAGATCAAAAATGTCCTCCGTCCTGTGATAAAGGGCACAGATAAGCTTTGAGCCGTTTTTCAGTGACTGGGCACAGCCCTCCAGCGCATGGCGTTCAGCGCCCTCCACGTCCATTTTTATAAATGTTGCATTTTCCGAAAGACTGTCGCCCCTGAGAGCCGCTACCTGCTTGAGCTTAACACCTCCGCCCTCGGTGAGCTTGGAGTTCCTTCCCGAGCAGTCGGAAAATGTGAGAGCTGTGTCATCGCTCCATGCGGCAGCGTTGAACAGGTCTATGCGCTCCATGCCGTCGGTGCTTTTGGTAAGCTTGCGGAAGTTCCTTGTATCAGGCTCCATGGCGAATATCCTGCGGTATTTTCCCCCTGTGATATCGGCAAATTCCAGCACGGTATCGCCGTTGTAAGCGCCCATGTCGATGTATTCTTCATCATCGCCAAGCCTGATAATATCGGTGAAAATCCTTTCACGGGGGAATGTGCAGGCGTTAAGATATTCTATCTTGCCGCTTATCCTGAAATTAACCACATCGGCAAAGGTCTGCTTTGATATGTCGTCCGCCAGCAGGTCATACACCTTTTGAAGCTTGTCGGCATTTTCCATGCAGTAGCTGTAGGTGAACAAACCGTCCCCCACAACGGGAACATCGGGCGCAAGGAGAGTGTGGCGCTTTGCCATATCGTTTATCCTGTTGTACAGGCTTTCGTAGCCCGCACCGAAAGCAAGCACTATTATAAAATCATCAATGAGTGCCTCTATCTGAGAGAGGGAGTGAACAAGATGCCCTTTGAAATAATGTCCTCTCACAAATTCATCGCTGGCAAAAAATCCTGCTGTGGGGATACTGTACATATCGAAAACACGGAGTATCTTTTCCGCACCGTCGCCCATGCCATAGATGAAGATAGGCAGCTCGGTGGAGCGCAGAAATTCCCAGCAGTCGGTCTTTTCTTTAATAAAATCAAGCATTGCCGTCATCTCCCATGATATCATCATGGTGACAGAGCACTTCGTTCATGTCACGGCCCCTGATGCCGTAAGCGTCACGCATCTTATCCACTTGAGCGTCCAGCAGCTCCATCATCTTTCTGGGAGCCTTGACAGATTTTACTGTCTTTACTGGAGTATCCACGTCTTTCACGTTGATGACCACAGTGCCGCAGCCGAAAAGCCGCTGACCGAGGGGAAGCATGAGCTTCTTGTCTATCACACGGTAAAGGTCGAACTCGTCCTCTACTATATTTAAAAAGCCTGTTCGGGTGATGAGTTTTTTCTCAGTGAGATAATATCTTGTAAAGGAAAGGGGCAGACCGAATATCGTACGCTTCTTGTCAGTCCAGAGATAATCAAAATCAGCTTTCATAGCAGTTCTTCCTTTCATATTTATTACAGTAATTATAACACAGTTATTATGCTTTTGCAAGAATATTCTTGACGGGGCATATCATACTAATCACCAATAAAACTATAGACAAAAAATCTTCACATAACCCATACACGCAAGATTATGCTCGATTTTTTGTATAGTTTTTAATTGGTGTTTAGTATCAGATGTTTTTTAAGAATGACACATATATTTTACCGCATATGAGAGTTACCGAGCCGCAAATAAAAAAGTTTACATAATGATAACTAATACTAATCTTCAATCAACCTACAGACAAATCCTCGGCTGAAATAAGCCCATTCTTCGTCAAGCTCCCTTGCCGGGCGGCAAGCCCGCCTGCGGTCGCTTTCCTTGACTGGTCTTATTTCATCTGTCGGCTTTGCCTATAGAGCGATTGAAGATTAGTATAACGAGGTGGAAGCGGCAACATGCCGCACCTTGACATTTTTTGCAGAAGTGGTATAATATTGTCAGACAGAGGAATCGCCGAAGCGGCATTCCGTATTTGAAAGGTTGGTATTACATATGTCAGCAGAATTTATTGTTGAAACTTCCGCACGTCACGTACACGTTACTCAGGAAACTCTTGAGATCCTTTTCGGCAAGGGTGCTACTCTTACAAAGAAGAAGGATCTTTCTCAGCCGGGCCAGTTCGCAAGCGAGCAGAGAGTTGAGGTAGTAGGCCCTAAGAAGTCTCTTGCAAACGTTTCTATCCTCGGCCCTGTAAGAAAGGCTAATCAGGTTGAGCTTTCCGCTACAGACGCACGTTCCATTGGAATCGTTGCTCCTATCAGAGAGAGCGGCGACATTGCAGGTTCAGGCGCATGTAAGCTGGTTGGTCCCTGCGGCGAGGTAGAGCTTTCCGAGGGTGTTATCGTTGCAAAGCGTCATATCCACCTTACTCCCGCTGATGCTGAGGAGCTTGGCGTAAAGGATAAGGAGATCGTTTGGGTAAAGGTCGAGACCAACGGCAGAAAGGCAATCCTCGGCGATGTTGTATGTCGTGTTTCCGAGAACTTTGCAAGAGCTATGCACATCGACACCGATGAATCCAACGCTATTTCCGCAACACCCGACCTTAAGGGTACTATCTACAGAATGTAATAGCTCATATACTGTAACAGGAGCCGCATCATTATTTGGTGCGGCTCTTTTTTTTATCCCCTTGACATCTGCATATAAATGTGTTATAATCGACTATAGTCGGAAACAAAGGAGGGACAGTATGCCAAGACCCCAGAGATGCAGAAAGGTGTGCAGTGAGCCTGAATACTCAATGTTCTATCCCGCAGGCTTTGCTTCGGGGGATACGGTAACGCTCACGGTAGATGAGTACGAGGTCATACGTCTTGTTGACCTTGAAAAGCTCACCCACAGTCAGGCGGCGGAGCTTATGGAGATATCACGCACTACTGCTACGGAAATTTACAACATTGCCCGTGAAAAGATAGCGGAATGTATCGTCAACGGCAGACCTCTTGCGGTTTCGGGCGGAAGCTATGTGCTTTGCGGCGGCGGCAAATGCTGCGGCTGCCCCAGGGGAGAGGGCTGCTCCAAGGTAAAATCGAAAGGAAATGGTATTATGAGAATTGCGGTAACATTTGATAACGGAAAGATATTCCAGCATTTTGGTCACACTCAGTTTTTTAAGTTCTATGATGTCACTGACGGCAAGGTAACGGGTTCTGAAGTCATGGCGGCTCCCGAAAGCGGACACGGCGCACTGGCAGACTTTCTCAAAGAAAACGGCACAGACGTTCTTATCTGCGGAGGTATCGGCGGCGGAGCGCAGAATGCCCTGGCAGCTGCGGGAATAAAGCTTTACGGCGGCGCTGACGGCGATGCGGATGAGGCCGTGAATGCCCTTCTCAACGGCAGTCTCAGCTATGATCCTTTTGTAATGTGCAGTCATCACGACCACGGCGAGGGTCACAACTGCGGCTCGCACAGCTGCACAAAATAAATTTTCCAAGGCATGACATGAAAGGAATGAGCATATGAAAATAACGTTTAATCCCGATGAAGAAGTGGTGAAGCTCATCAAGGAGGGGCTTGCCAAAAAGGGCGGCTACTGCCCATGTCGGCTTGAAAAGACCGAGGATAACAAATGTATGTGCAAGGAGTTCAGGGATCAGATAAAGGATCCTGATTTTGAGGGCTATTGCCATTGTATGCTGTACTATAAATCAAAGTAAAGGAGCATTGCTATGAGTGAGATTATGATAACCTCCGAGAATTTTGACAGGACTGTTATGCAGTCGGAAAAGACTGTGCTTATCGACTTCTGGGCAGGCTGGTGCGGCCCATGCAGAATGCTTGCTCCCATAATCGACGAGATCGCAGAGGAATATGCCGACACCGTTACTGTCGGCAAGATAAATGTTGACGAGCAGCCTCAGCTGGCGGCGGCTTTCGGCGTTGAAAGCATTCCCACACTCATTGCCTTTAAAAACGGCGTTCCTCTGGGAGCGCTGGTGGGACTTCAGACCAAGGAAAGCGTCATTGACCTGATAACAGGCTGATTGTCCTAATACCAAAATTATCGGCATATTATATATGGGTGATAATATGCTGAAAAAAATTCTGTCGGTAATTTCCGCTTCTGTTATAATGATGAGCGCAGTGAATGTGTCCGCCGAGACCATATCGGAGGAATATTCCCGCAGCTACGTGCTGATGGAGGCGGAGACACATACCGTTATCCGTGAAAACAACGGCGATAAAAGAGTAAAAATGGGCTCGTTCAACAAGCTTATGACAGTTCTCCTTGCGGCGGAAGCCATGGACAGGGGAGAGCTGTCTCTTGAAACGGAGCTTGTTGCCAGCGAGCACGCCAACTCCATGCAGGGCGCACAGATATGGCTAATGCCGGGGGAGAAAATGACCCTCGGCGACCTGCTCAAAGGCGTGATAATAGGCAACGCCAACGATGCCTGTTGTGTTATTGCGGAAAAAATTAGCGGCAGCGAGGAAAAGTTCACGGAGCTTATGAACAGCCGTGCCGCCGAGCTTGGCATGAACGATACTCTTTTTACCGAATGTACGGGCTATTACGGCGATGATGCCCAATATACCACTGCCCATGATGCCGCTCTGCTGCTGTGCGAGCTTTCAAAGCACAATGAGCTGACGGAAATGTTCACCTCACGCATTGACGAGCTGAAAGGCGGAGAGGTGCAGCTGGTGACGGCCAACCGAATGGGCCACAGATATAAAGGCTCTGTGGGCTTTAAATGCGGTACGGGCCCGTCATCGGGATATTTTGCCGCCGAGGGTGCAAGGCGTGATGATATCTGCTTTGTGACCGCCGTTATGGACTGCCCCGATGAAGATATCGCCATGGCGCTGGCAAAGGAGCTGCTTGACATCGGCTTTGACGGGTATATGATAACCTCGCCGCCCATACCCGATGACCTGCCCGAAAGTATCCTTGTGAAGCAGGGCTGCGCCGAAAGCGTGCGGCTGGCGGTGGAGCCTGTGGGCAACGTAGTGGTGTCAAAGGGCAGTGCGGGGAACATCACAGCGAGGATATCCCTGCCAACAGGGGTGTATGCTCCGCTGAAAAAGGGCGACAAGGTGGGGGAGCTGCGGCTGTACATCGGCAAAAGGCTCCTAAAGACCTGCGATATCTGTGCGGCAGAGGATATCTGCAAAAAAGATTTCAAAAATGTGTTGTCAGAAATGCTGAAAAATTTGTTTTGCTTTTAGTTAAATCAACTAATTTTCGGCTAATTAAGTTAATGTTGCCAAAAAATCTTGCAAAATCCCCGAAAATATAGTAATATAATAATGGCTATGGAATGATGCGTATGTGCATTTTGTACTGCGCAATATATATTGGAGGATAATGAAAATGGCACCTTTACATCTTAATACAAAGTATCTTGAGAGCTTCATCGCTCCTCATGAAATGGAAGCTGCTAAGGCTCAGGCTGAGCTTGCTGCAAAGATCCTTGAGGATAAGAGCGGCGCTGGAAATGATTTCCTCGGCTGGACCGATCTTCCCGTAAACTACGACAAGGAAGAGTTTGCAAGGATCAAGGCTGCTGCCAAGAAGATCCAGCAGAATTCCGATATACTTATCGTTATCGGCATCGGTGGTTCCTACCTGGGCGCAAGAGCTGCTATCGAGCTGATGAAGTCTCCTCTTTACAATAATCTGAAGAAAGACACACCCGATATCTACTATGTGGGCAACAACATTTCCCCCACATATCTCAATGAGATCGTTTCTCTCTGCGAGGGCAAGGATTTTTCCGTTAACGTAATTTCCAAGTCCGGTACAACTACCGAGCCTGCTCTTGCTTTCAGAGTATTCAGAGAGATGATCGAGAAGAAGTACGGCAAGGAAGGCGCTAAGGAGAGGATCTTCGCCACCACCGATAAGGCGAGAGGAACCCTCAAGGAGCTTTCCGACAAGGAAGGCTACGAGACCTTCGTTATCGCTGACGATATCGGCGGAAGATATTCCGTTCTTACCGCAGTAGGTCTTCTTCCCATCGCTGTTGCAGGCTGCGATATCGACGCTGTTATGGCAGGCGCTGCACAGGCTATGAACGACCTCAAGGCTGATTTTGACAATAACGACTGCTACAAGTACGCAGCTATCAGAAATATCCTTTACAGAAAGGGCAAGTCCGTTGAGATACTGGTTGCTTACGACCCTGCATTCGCAATGATGGCAGAGTGGTTCAAGCAGCTCTTCGGCGAGAGCGAGGGCAAGGACAACAAGGGTCTGTATCCTTCCTCCTGCATCTTCTCCACCGACCTTCACTCTATGGGTCAGTTCATCCAGAGCGGCTCCAGAGTTATGTTTGAGACTGTTGTTGACATCAAGAAGCCCAAGCAGGACTTCTTCCTTGAAGACGACGCTGCAAACCTTGACGGCCTTAACTTCCTCACAAACCAGAATATGTCTGTTGTAAACAGATGCGCATATGAGGGCACTATCCTCGCTCATACCGAGGGCGGCGTTCCCAATGTTGTTCTTGAGCTTGAGGACACTGCTGAAAAGAGCTTCGGCTACATGGTTTACTTCTTCGAGAAGGCTTGCGCCGTAAGCGGATATATGCTCGGCATCAACCCCTTCAACCAGCCCGGCGTTGAGAGCTACAAGAAGAATATGTTTGCTCTCCTCGGCAAGCCCGGCTATGAGGATCAGAAGGCTGCTCTCGAGGCTAAGCTCGGCAGATAAAAAAGGCTTCAGCCCCCAACGGGGTGAGTATATAAGGAGTGCTGTGTTTTGAACAGGAGCGATCCTGTTCTGCGGGCAAGACTGCACAGCGGCGTCTTATCCGTCAGCAGAGCCGCTCCGAAAAAATAATCTTCGCCGCTGAGAATGGAGTAATTATGGTAAAGATCATTACAGGTAATAAGGGTTCCGGAAAAACTAAGATTCTGATCGACATGATCAACGCTGCTTCCCAGAACACCGATGGTTACGTTGTTTGCATTGATAAGAGCGATAAGCTCAGATACGATATTCCTCACAGTGTAAGGATCGTTGACACCGACGTTTACAGAATCTATTCCTTTGAAGCTTTCTTCGGCCTTGTTGCAGGACTCGTTGCAGGCAACTACGATATCAAGGATATCTTTGTTGACTCTATCCTCAAGGTAGGCGGAGCTGATTACGATGCTCTGGGCGCTCTTCTCGCAAAGATCGACAAGCTCACAGGCAACGATGTAAACGTAGTATTCACCGTTTCCGCTGATAAGGCTGATCTTCCCGAGAGCGTTACAAAGTACGCTATCAAGTAAAATAATCAAAAAAAATCGTGCAGCCTATTGACATATCAGAAAAATAATGATATAATATAGGCTGTGTGTTGGTACAGGAGCGTTTTATGGTTATCAACTTAAAGCAGCTTTATGAGATACCCGGCGAAAAGCTGGAGCTTGATGCGCAGGTATCCCCCGAAAGGCTGAGTGAAATACATGGTTATAGCTTTATCGGTCCTGTAACTCTGAAGGGCGTTTTTCGCAACCGTGCAGGTATAGTCACATTGGAATATACCGCAGATGTGAAAATCAGCGCCGAGTGCGACCGATGCTTAAGCAGCTTTGAACGCAGTTATTCCTTCGATTTCGAGCACGTTCTCGTAAAGTCCCTTAACAGCGACAATGACGAGTACATCGTTACCGACGGTGATGACCTTGATGTGGACGAGCTTGCTGTAAATGATGTGTTGCTTCAGATGCCGACAAAGCTGCTCTGCAAAGAGGACTGCAAGGGATTGTGTCCTAAATGCGGTGCGGATTTAAACATTTCCGAATGCGGCTGTGAATAACGGCAGTATCGGGTTTATGGCTATTATGATAAGGAGGTGCTGAAATGGCAGTACCAAAGAGAAAGGTATCCAAGGCTAGACGTGATAAGAGACGTTCCGCTGTTTGGAAGCTGGACACCCCCGCTTTTTCCAGATGCTCACACTGCGGCGAGCTGGTCGCTCCTCACAAGGTTTGCAAGAACTGCGGATATTACAAGGGCGTTGAGGTAATTAAGAAGGAAGCGTAATTTCTGTTTCCTCAGAAAGCAGAGCAGGAGCAATCCGCTCTGCTTTTTTCTTAGGTTAGAATTTTCGGAGGTTTTTATGTCTGCTGAGATAACAAATGTAATAGCGGATTCACCTGCCTGGCATCACGGCGTAAAGGCGGGAGACATTCTTGTATCCGTAAACGGACATAAAATTTCCGATGTGCTTGATTATATGTATTATTCTTCGGAAAGCATGGTGACGCTTGCCCTTAAAAGAGGGGATAAGCACATTATTCTCAAATTCCCGAAGAACGAATATGACGATCTGGGGCTTGAATTTGAAACGTTCCTGATGGATAAAAAGCTGAGCTGCTGCAATAAATGCGTGTTCTGCTTTATCGACCAGATGCCCCCGAATATGCGCAAGACCCTTTATTTCAAGGACGATGACGCTCGACTTTCCTTTTTGCAGGGAAACTATGTCACCCTTACAAATCTTGTGCAGAAGGATATCGACAGAATTATTGAGATGAAGCTCAATATCAATGTTTCTGTCCATACCACAAATCCCGAGCTGCGCTGCCTGATGATGCACAACCGCTTTGCGGGTGAGAAGATAGCATTTCTCCGTCAAATGGCTGACGCAGGCATTTCCATGAACTGCCAGATAGTTCTCTGCCCGGGACTTAACGACGGCGACGAGCTTAGAAGAACGCTTACCGACCTTGGCAGCCTTATGCCAAATGTAAACAGCGTTGCTATCGTTCCCGTTGGTCTTACAAAGTTCAGAGAGGGACTTTATCCCCTTACCCTTTTCAATGAAAAAACAGCAGGGGAGGCTATCGACATTATTGAAGGCTTCCAGCAGGAGTTCCTTGAAAAATACGGTACAAGGCTGGTTTTCCCCTCGGACGAATTTTATCTTATTGCAAAAAGACCTCTCCATGATGCTGATTTCTACGAGGAATATCCACAGTATGAAAACGGCGTGGGAATGCTTCGCTCACTGTATGATGAGTTTGAGTCGGCGCTTAAACTTTCCGACCCGCCAGAGGATCAGCGGGAGGTATCCATTGCCACAGGCGCAGCCGCATTCGGGTTTATTTCAGGGCTTGCGCAGATGGCTGAACAGAAGTATAAAAACCTGAAATGCAGGGTATATAAAATTGTGAATGACTTTTTCGGTGAGACCATCACCGTTGCAGGTCTGCTGACAGCGCAGGATATCATGGCTCAGCTGAAAGATAAGCCGCTGGGAACCGAGCTTCTGCTCACAAAATCTATGATAATGCGTGACAGCGATATTTTTCTCGACGATATCACCATACCGCAGGTAGAGGAGGCTCTGGGCGTGAAAATACGCCTGACCGACAACGACGGCTTTTCTCTGCTGGACGGTATCCTTGGTGTTGAATAAAGATAGGAGATGATAATATGTCATTGCCGATAGTTGCGGTGGTGGGCCGACCCAATGTTGGTAAATCCACCCTTTTCAACAAGCTGGTAGGCAAGCGCCTTTCCATTGTTGAAGATACCCCCGGCGTTACCCGTGACCGTATTTATTCCAAATGCGAGTGGCGCAACAGGGAGTTTATGATAGTCGATACAGGCGGAATCGAGCCTGCCAGCGACGATGTTATCCTTGCCCAGATGAGACGTCAGGCACAGGTTGCCATCGAAAAGGCAGATGTTATAGTTTTTCTTACCGATATGCGCTGCGGTGTTACTGCCGATGATTATGAGGTAGCTTCCATGCTCCAGAAGAGCGGCAAGCCCGTTATACTTGCGGTAAACAAGTGCGACGGCATAGGCGAGCCTCCCCCTGAGTTTTATGAGTTCTATAATCTTGGCATGGGCGATCCGTTCCCCGTATCCGCACTTCACGGACACGGTTCGGGCGATCTGCTTGATGAGATATTCAAGTATTTCCCCAAGGAGGACACTCCCGAATATGATGAGGAGTATATCAAGGTAGCCGTTATCGGAAAGCCGAACGTTGGAAAATCCTCCCTTATCAACCGCATTGCAGGCGAAGAGAGAGCTATCGTTTCCGATATTGCGGGAACCACCCGTGATGCTACCGATACTATCATCGAGAATGAGGACGGCAAGTACGTTTTCATTGATACCGCAGGTATCAGAAGAAAGTCCAAGATAACCGAAAAAATAGAGCATTACAGCGTGCTGAGAGCTTATATGGCAGTTGACCGTGCCGACGTGTGCGTTATCGTTATCGACGCACTTGTGGGCTTTACCGATCAGGATTCCAAGGTAGCGGGCTATGCCCATGAGCAGGGCAAGGCGTGCATCGTTGCTGTCAACAAGTGGGACGCTGTTGACAAAAGCACAGGCACTATGGAGGAATATACCAATGACCTGAAGGAAAAGTTCAGCTTCATGTCATATGTTCCTTTCATATTCATCTCCGCAAAAACGGGTCAGCGTGTGGATAAGCTGTTTGAGCTTATAAACAGCGTAAATTCCCAGAACTGCATGAGAATAACCACAGGTATGCTCAACGATGTGCTTTCTTATGCCACCACAAGAGTTCAGCCCCCCTCCGACAAGGGCAGACGCCTGAAGATATACTATATGACTCAGGCATCGGTAAGACCGCCCACATTCGTTGTCTTTGTGAACCGTGCAGACCTGTTCCACTTCTCGTATCAGCGATACATTGAAAATCAGATACGCCAGACCTTCGGACTTACAGGAACGCCCGTCCGCTTTGTTATCAGAGAAAGAGACAATCAGGATACTAAGTAATTTTTGGGGGTAGATCAAATGCTGATACTCACATTGCTGCTCACAGCGGTGATATCATATCTGCTGGGAAGCTGCAACTCGGCTATAATAGTTGTAAAGCTTTTAAAGCATGAGGATATAAGAGAACACGGAAGCAAGAACGCAGGGCTTACAAATACCCTGCGCTGCTACGGAAAGGTGCCTGCCCTGCTGACGCTTATCGGCGATCTGGCAAAGGGCGTTGTTGCGGTTCTGATTTCCCTGCAGATAGCAAAGCTGCTTATGGGTGCCGATTTTGAAAGTGTTCATGCTTTGGTGGATAAAAGAACTATCGGATATATCTCGGGACTTTTTTCCATAATCGGTCATATTTTCCCGCTGTACTACGGCTTCAAGGGCGGAAAGGGCGTGCTTGTTTCATGCTCTATCCTGCTGGTCATCGACCCTGTTACATTCTGCATAGTAATACCGTTTTTCATAATCGTGGTTGCTATATCCAGATATGTTTCCCTCGGCTCCATACTCTCGGCAGCGGTATATCCTATAATCACATTCTGCGTGCACATGTTCGTGTATAACGTGGGCATCGAAAGAGCGCTGATACATACTGGACTGGTGCTCTGCACAAGTATCCTGCTCATTTATATGCACCGCTCCAATATCCAGCGCCTCAGAAACGGCACTGAAAACAAATTCGGCAGCAAGAAGAAAACAGACGTAATGAACGATTCGGACGTAGTTAAATAAATTTAGGAGGTTCAGGCGCATGGAAAAAGCAAATATTGCCGTTCTCGGTTCAGGCGGATTCGGATTGAGCCTTGCAGTAATGATGGACAAAATGGGTCATGACGTAACAGTATGGTCAAAGTTCAAGTCCGAGCTTGACGATATCAGGCGTGACGGCGAAAACAAGGCAAAGCTCCCCGGTGTCAAGATAAGCGAGAGCATAAAGCTCACCGATGATATCTCCTGCGTAACGGGCAAGGACCTTGTTATTCTTGGTATCCCCGTTAATTTCGTAAGAAGCGTGGCAAAGGAAGCCGCACCTTTCATCAGCGAAAACACCGTTGTGGTAAACACAGGCAAGGGACTTGAGGGCGGTTCTCTCAAGTTTATAAGTGAAGTCGTAAAGGAAGAGATCGGCAGACCTATTGTTGTGCTCACAGGCCCTTCCCATGCGGAGGAAGTGGCTATCGGAATGCCCACAACAGTGGTCGTAGCTTCCGAGATACCCGAAGAGGCTGACTATGTTCAGAGCGTAATGTCCAGCAGTACTCTCAGAATTTACATAAACGACGATGTAGTAGGCTGCGAAATGGGCGGCGCACTTAAAAATATCATCGCTCTCTGCGCAGGCATATGCGACGGAATGGGCTACGGTGACAACACCAAGGCAGCCCTTATGACAAGAGGTATGTCAGAGATAACCCGTCTGGGAATGGCTCTGGGCGGCAAGCGAGAGACCTTTGCAGGCCTTTCGGGCGTGGGTGACCTTATCGTTACCTGCACCAGTATGCACAGCCGCAACAGGCGTGCAGGCATACTTATCGGCAAGGGCACAGATCCCGCCGAGGCTGTAAAGCAGGTGGGAACCGTTGAGGGCTACTTCTGCACCAAGGCAGCATATGAGATAGCTCAGAAAAACAACATCTGTATGCCTATCACCGAGCAGTGCTACAACGTGCTTTACAACGGCGCTGATCCCCATGACGCTATAAAGTGCCTTATGGGTCGCCCCAAGAAGCATGAGACTGAGCCTAATCTGTTTTTATAATTTCTATGGTTTATAAAAAAATCCTCTGGGAGAAATTCTCTCAGAGGATTTTTTTTATCAGTTAACGGAGGAATGACTGTAAATGAATAATTCCTCCTGACTTTTGCTATAAGCCTCAAATGCTTTGTCAAACTCGTTTGCTGCATTTTTGTCATATGTTCCTTTACAGCTGAATAGACTGTACAAAAAGGAAAGGACGAAAAGCTATGGATAACAGTATTCTGAGATATTTTGGCGGCATGGTGTACAAAGCCCTTGCCGCATATGATGAAAGCATGGGAAAGCTCTGCGAAATACGTCTGCGGGCGGGAAAGGCTGTGGGGATAACCACCGAAAAGGGTTATTGTTTTCTGAATGCAAATGGACTTGCTTTGGCGATGAAATCGCCATCTCCTCAGCAGGTGCTGACGGTCACTGCCGATGATATCCGCCGCACCTTTGAGGCTTTGTGCAGATTTTCCGTTCACAGCTGTCAGGGGCAGATAAGCAGGGGATTTATCACCGTTGCAGGGGGACACCGTGCGGGTATCTGCGGAACTGCAGTTTATTCACCTGATGGGCGGGTGGAAAACTTAAAATACATAAGCGGGATAAACTTTCGCATTGCAAGGGAGATAAAAGGTGCGGCGGACAGGCTTTCCGACTGCGTGAAGCGCCCGACGGGAGTGCTTATATGCGGCGAGCCGTGTTCGGGAAAGACCACCGTTCTCCGTGACCTTTGCCGTCAGGCAGGGGACAGGTTCCCCGTTTCCCTCATTGACGAGCGTTGGGAGATCGCTGCTGCCTGCGGCGGAGTGCCCAACAATGACGTTGGAGCAAATACGGACGTGCTGAACGGCTTTTCCAAGGGGGACGGCATAATTACAGCAGTGCGCTCAATGTCACCCAGACTTATAGTCTGCGATGAGATAGGCTCGGAGGAGGATATCCGTGCCCTGCGGCTGGCGTCTCTCAGCGGAGTAAAGGCGGCGGCAGCAGTCCACTGCGGCTCACCCGATGAGCTTATGCGTCGGGAGCATCTCAGGCGGCTCATTGCCGAGGGCGTTTTTGAGTACATAGTTTTTGTTCATCAGCGTGAGATAGTTAAGATATACAGCGGCAGAGAGCTTATCGAAGTCTGCGGAAAGGAGCAGCGCAATGGTTAAGATAACGGGGATAATGCTTCTGCTTTTTATGTCGGCAATGACAGGATTTTTTGCGGCGGACAGCCTCAGGCGCAGGCTCTGCGGACTGAAAGCCCTCAGAAATATGCTTGAATCCTTGCGGCTCATGGTAAGGTACGAAGCGCTGGAGGTCACGGAAATGGTAAGGCGGCTGTGCGAGGGTGAGATATCCTCCGAGATAGGCTTTATAACCGCCCTCAACGGGCTTATACAGTCAGAGGTGGAAACGGGGAATATGACCTTCTCCGAAGCGTGGAGCATGGCGGTAAATGAAAACGGCGGAGCATTCACCGATGATGATAAGGCACTTATCTGTCGGGTGGGAAGCGTTCTCGGCTCATGCAGCTGTGACGGTCAGCTTTCCGCACTGTCCCTTGCCTGCGAGGAAACGGACAGGCTCATAATCGACGCAGGCGAGCAGTACAAGGCAAAGGGACGGCTGTACAGGGCGCTGGGAGCCATAGCAGGGGCAGTGATAGCAGTCATCATCGTGTAATACTAATACTAATCTTCAATCAACCTACAGACAAATCCTCGGCTGAAATAAGCCCATTCTTCGTCAAGCTCCCTTGCCGGGCGGCAAGCCCGCCTGCGGTCGCTTTCCTTGACTGGTCTTATTTCATCTGTCGGCTTTGCCTATAGAGCGATTGAAGATTAGTATAATACCAGCTTACGGAGGACAAAAAAGCAATGGATATCGAACTTATTTTCAAGGTGGCAGGCGTGGGGATAATCGTTTCTGTGCTGAACGTTCTGCTCAAAAAGGCGGAGCGTGACGAGCAGGCACTTATGACCACCCTTGCGGGGCTTGTGGTGGTGCTTATGCTTATGATAGACGAGATAGCACAGCTTTTCGAGCGTGTCCGTGACGCTTTCGGGGTGTGATATGACTGCGGACAAGCTGGCGCTGATAGCAGGCGTGTGCATCTTCACGGCGGCGCTTTGTCGGGTGTTTGATAACGGCGCAAAGGAATACGGCGTAATGGTAAAGACTGCTGCGGCAGTGGGGATAATGTGGGCGGTGGTCATGGGTGTAATGCCTGTTATAGAGCGGCTGGAGGCTATTTTTGACCGCAGCGGAGCTGATCCGTTCTATTTTACCGTTCTGTTAAAAGGCTTGGGGATATGCTTTCTGACCCGCCTTGCAGGGGATATCTGCCGTGACAGCGGCGAGGGTGCGCTGGCGGTACAGGCGGAGACGGCAGGCAGAACGGCGCTGCTGGTCATAGCCCTGCCGCTGTTTGAAAAGGCGGCTGACCTTGTCGCAGGACTGATATACTGAGGGACTTATATGAAAAAGCTTTTGATGATAATGCTTTGGGCGGCTTTTCTGTTTGTTTTCGGCACAAATGTGGGAGCGGAGGAGCCTGCGGACATATCCTCACTGGCGGAGGATTACGGCGCAAATGACACTGCCGACAGCCTGCCCTATGATGCGGCGGAATTTCTGCGGGAAAATAACATCTCCCCCGATGACCCTGAGGGAATAACCTCACTTTCGCCCAAAACGGTCATTGCCTACATGACCGAAAAGCTGAAACACAGTGCTGCCGCACCTCTGCGGCTCTTCGGAACGGTGATCTCCGTGGTGATACTTGCAGCGGCAGGTGGAGCGGCAGCGGACGTGGTTCAGAGCGGCGGTTCGGAGAAGATATACCGCACAGTGGCGGTTCTGGCGGCGGTGGGAGTAACGGTGCCATCACTTGAAAGCTGCATCGACACGGCGGCTCAGACCCTTGTTCAGGGCAGCGACTTCCTTGTGTGCTATGTGCCTGTGTTTACGGGGATAGCGGCGGCATCTGGAAATGTGACCGCTTCCGCAGGGTATAACCTGACGGTGCTTCTGCTGGCGCAGGCGGCGGTGAAAATAGCCTCAGATGTGCTTGTCCCCGTCATATCCGTCTGCATGGCAATGAATATAATCGACGCTGTTAACCCTGCGTTCAGCCTTTCATCAATAACCGGACTGCTGAAAAAATGGACATCTCTTTTCCTTGGGCTGATGATGACCGTATTCACGGGACTGCTTTCAATTCAGAGCATTGTGGGCACATCTGCCGACACTCTTGGAGTTAAGGCAGCAAAATTCGTGGTATCGAACTTCGTTCCCATAGTGGGAAGCGCCGTGGCGGACGCATACACCACCATGCGCTCGGGACTGGGGCTGCTGCGTGGCGCAACGGGAGCTTTCGGCATAATTGCCCTCTGCGTGACCCTGCTGCCGCCAATTCTGGAAACTCTGTGCCTGTACCTTGCCATGACCGCAGGGGAAGCGGCGGCGGAGCTTTTCGGTGCAAAGGAGCTGGGCAGATTTTTCGGCGGAGCGGCGTCTTTGCTGGCAATGACAGGGGCGGTGCTTGCCTGCTTTGTGGTGATGTTCGTTATTTCAACGGTGATACTTATGGCGGCCGGTATGACGGCGGCTTAAAGGAGAAGATATGGACATATTCAGAGGTGCGGCGGCTTCCGCCTGCTTTCTGGGGATAATTTTTTCGGCGCTGAGCGGCATAATGCCCGATGAAAAATTCTCAAAGCAGATAAATATGATATTTTCGCTGGTGATGATACTTGCAGTTATCACTCCGTTCATCGGCGCTGACATCAGCTTTGATGACTTTGTGCCCGATGAGGGCATTTCCTCGGACTATGAGGAGATATATGCCAAAGGGCTGAGCGAGACCGTTCAGTCGGAGCTGTGCGGGAATATAGGCGCTTTGCTTGAAGAAAACGGCATAACCGCCGTAAAAATATCCGCAGATGTAAATAATTTTTCCGATGGCAGCATATCTATTAGTAAGGTCACGGTAAGTCTCTCCGACGGGGCGGAAAAAGATAAGACATATAAGCTTCTGCGTGATGCTCTGGGGGAGGATACCGTGGTCGAAGTCAAAAATGAGAGGAGCGCTGAAAATGAGAGCTGATATTCGGGAGCTGGTCAGAAAGCTCCTTTCAAGCAAAAAGGCAATGACAGCCGCAGCAGCCCTTGGCATAATGGGAATGCTGATGATACTTTTTTCGGGAGGGGATAAGAACGAAAATACCGTACAGACACAGGACGTGCCCGAAAGCGCCTCATGGAGCGACTACAGCACGCAGACCGAGGAGCGGCTCGAGACTATCCTATCCGCCATAGACGGCGTAGGCAGGGTAAAGGTCATGGTAACTGTCAGCTCCACGGAGGAATATGTGTATGCCGAAGCCGAAAAGCTCGGGGCAGACAGAGAGGAGCGTGACTATGTTACCGTAAAAGGCTCAGGCGGAGAGGAGGCGCTGGTCAGAAAGATAAATGTGCCCGTTATAACGGGCGTTGTGGCGGTGTGCGACGGCGGAAATTCGGACAAAGTCCGTGAAGATGTTTACCGTGCCGTCACCGCCGCACTGGGGATACCCTCAAATTGTGTATATGTAACAGCGATGGAATAATATCATTATATAAAACGGAGGAATTTATTATGCGCAAACCAAATCTTATCATCGGCAAAAAGCAGATCATACTTGCAAGCCTTACCCTTGTGCTGGGCATTGCGGTGTATATGAACTATGTGTTCGCAGAGGTGGGCAATGACATCGCCGCAGATGCGGAGATACAGTCAGCCGCCGATACTCAGGTAAATTACGGCGATGCGGCATTTGTCGGTGCGGACAGCTCCGACCCTGCGGAGCCTGCCTCAGCGGGAGCTTCCGACTATTTCGCTCAGGCACGCCTTTCCCGAATGACCTCCCGTGATGATGCGGTGCAGACCCTTTCTGCGATCCTTGGCGGCGGCGACCTTACCGAAGAAGAGAATGCAGCTTATACCATGGAAGCGGTAAACCTCTACCAGCTTTCCGAGAGCGAAAGCAAGGTGGAGTCGCTTATCAGAGCGCAGGGCTTTGAGGACTGCGTGGTATATCTGGACGGCGAAACTGCCAGCATCGTGGTAAAGTCAGAGGGTCTTGCGGCGGAGCAGGCAGCACAGATAAAGGACATTTTGTTAACAGAAGTCACAATTCCTGCGGAAAATATCAGAATTTTTGAGGTTAAGTAGTTGTGTAATTCTTAAAGATGTGATATAATAAATATATTGCAGAAAACAGCCTGTGGAGAATATCAAAAAAAGATATTCTCTCCGGGCTTAAAAGCATTTGTTGAATAGATGATAAATTCCGTTCCGCATTCGGATACGGGGAAGGAATGAATAATTATGGGTAAGCATTTAAAAAGAAGCCACATCAGAGAGGCGGCATTTCTGCTGATATTCGAGAAGCTGTTCAGGGACGATTCCTGCGATGAGATCATTGAGTCAGCCGCAGAAGCGGACGAGTTCGATTTTAACGATGAAGTAAAGCGCCTGTTCAAGTCTGTTGACGAAAAGGCGGAAGAGCTTGACGGCATCATCGGCGAATACAGCGAAAAGAGAAAGGTCAACCGTATCGGAAAGGTGAGCCTTGCCGTGCTGAGACTTGCTATATATGAGTGCCTGTACGAGGAAGAAGTCCCCGTAAATGTTGCCATCAGCGAGGCTGTTCAGATAATGAAGAAGTACGCTTACGATAACGATACTCAGTTTGTAAACGGCGTTCTCGGCGCGTTCTCCAGAAGCGGAAGATGCCCCGAAAAAAAGTCTGATACCAAGGCTGAGGAAAAGACCGAGGCAGAAGAATAATGTCGCTTTTTCTCGGAATAGATACCAGCAACTACACCACCTCTGCCGCTCTTTACGACAGTGACAGCAAAAAAATGCTTTCCGTCAAGAAGCTTCTGCCCGTAAAGGCAGGCGAAGCGGGACTGCGCCAGTCGGACGCTGTATTTCATCACACAAAGCAGCTGCCCGAGATGTTCGGCAGGCTCTTTTCGGAATACGGCGGAAAGGCGGATATCACCGCTATAGGCGTTTCCTTCAGACCAAGGAATATTGACGGCTCATATATGCCCTGCTTTCTCTGCGGAGAGGGGCTTGCGGACTGCATGGGTGCGGCAATGGGCATTCCTGTTATGAAGACATCTCACCAGATTGGCCATATTCTGGCGGCGCTTTTCTCGGCGGATAAGCTTTCACATATAAATGAGCCGTTCATTGCCTTCCACGTAAGCGGCGGCACTACTGACTGCCTTTACTGTGAGCCAAGCGAAAATGAGCTTATCAAAGTGACGGAGATATCCACCTCCCTTGACCTTAAAGCAGGTCAGCTTATCGACAGGGCAGGGCTTATGCTGGGACTTCGTTTTCCCTGCGGAGCAGAGCTGGAGCGCCTTTCGGACAATGCTTCCGAAACGGTAAAGGCAAGGGCTGTTATGAAAAACGGCTGCTGCTGCCTGTCCGGCTTTGAAAACAAGGTAAGGAAAATGCTGGACGAGGGCGCATCAAAGGAAACTGCCGCAAGATTTGTGCTTGATGCGGTCTTTGCCTCCGTCTATGAGATGACTGTTTTTGCAAGGGAGAAGTACGGAGATATCCCCGTGATATTTGCAGGGGGCGTAATGTCCGACAGGTACATATGCGCAAGGCTTAACGAAAAGCTTGACAAGGTGTATTTCTCCGCACCCGAATTTTCCTGCGACAATGCGGCGGGAACAGCTCTCTACGGATATTATTCATACGAAAGGCAAGTTTAAATGAGCAGTATTTTAACCGTATCACAGCTTAACAGATACATGGCTTTCAAGCTCAAGGAGGACATCAAGCTGAGAGGTCTCCTTGTAAAGGGCGAGATATCGGGCTTTACGCATCATATGCGCACAGGTCACTTTTATTTCACCCTCAAGGACAGGGAGTCATCCGTAAAGGCGGTCATGTTCAGCAGCTTTGCTTCCCGAATGAGCTTTATGCCCCAGAACGGCATGAGCGTCATAGTTATGGGCAGCTTACAGGTGTTCGAGCGTGACGGCGTTTATCAGATATATGTCACCGATATCCAGCCCGACGGCGTGGGAGCGCAGTTTCTTGCCTTTGAGCAGCTGAAGGAAAAGCTTGCCGCAGAGGGGCTTTTCGATACAGCCTACAAAAAACCACTGCCCCGTTTTCCGTCAAAGATAGGCATTGTAACGGCAAAAGGGGGAGCGGCTTTGCAGGATATCCTGAATATCCTGAGCAGGCGTTATCCTGTGGGCGAGGCTGTTATTTTCCCGTGCGTGGTGCAGGGGGATTATGCGGTGGAGTCCATATGCGAGGCGCTTGTATTTGCGGACGGCTGCGGCTGTGATGTTATCATCTGCGGCAGAGGCGGCGGTTCGCCCGAAGATCTGGCGGCGTTCAACAGCGAGAAGATAGCACGAACGGTATTTGCCATGCAGACACCTGTTATCTCCGCTGTCGGTCACGAGACGGATACCACGATCATAGATTTTGTTTCCGACCTGCGTGCTCCCACGCCCTCGGCTGCGGCAGAGCTTGCAGTGCCTGAGACCGGTACAATGAAAGGCGTTATCGCAGGCTATGAAAGCGCTCTGGCAGATGCCCTGAAAAGGCTTGTGGCGGAGAAAAAGCATGAGCTTCTTATCCGTGAAGCAAAGCTTAAAAACTATATTCCCTCTGCCGAGATATCGGTGCGCAGGGAAAGGACTATATCATACGAAAAGCGGCTGAACGACGCTGTAAAGGCGTATCTTGACAAGCGCAGAATGCTTGTTGCCGCAAAGGCAGCGGAGCTTGATTCACTCAGTCCGCTGAAAATAATGACAAGGGGCTACAGCCTTGTTTATAAGGACGACAGACTTGTAAGGAATGCGGCGGAGCTTTCGGCAGATGATGAGGTAACGCTTAAATTTTCCGACGGCGAGACGCAGGCGGTAATTCTCGGAACAGATAAGGAGAATGGATAATGAACTTTGAAAATTCGGTAAAAAAGGTGGACGAGATAATCTCAAAGCTTTCCGCAGGAGATGTTCCCCTTGATGAAGCCATTGAATTATATAAAACAGGTGCAAAAGAGCTTGCCGACTGCAAAAAGCAGCTTGACGAGGCTGAAAAGGCTGTTATGAAAGTCACCTGTGCGGAGGACTTATGATGAAAGAGCAGCTTGAAAGATATGCGGCTGTCATAAACCGCAGGCTGGGCGAACTTATGGGCGCATACAATGAGGAAAATGCAGGCGCTCAGCTCATCTGCCCCGAAGCTATGAGATATTCTCTCAGCGCAGGGGGAAAGCGCATAAGACCTGTGCTCTGCCTTGAGTTTGCACGCATTTTCGGCGCGGAGGAAAAAGCCCTTGACGCTGCCTGTGCGCTGGAAATGATACATACATTTTCCCTTATCCATGACGATCTTCCCTGCATGGATAATGACGATTTCCGTCGTGGAAAGCCCTCCTGCCACAAGCAGTTTGACGAGGCGCAGGCGCTTCTTGCAGGCGATGCGCTGGAAAACTACGCCTTTGAGGTCATCGCCTCCGATGACAAGCTTTCCTTTGAGCAGAGAGTGAAGCTCATCAAGTGCCTTTCCCGCAATGTGGGCGTTATGGGTATGATAGGCGGTCAGGTCATTGACGTAAAGAACGAGGGCAGCCGTTTAGACGGCGAGTCTCTCCTGAAAATGTATTCCATGAAAACCAGCGCACTGATAAAATGCGCCTGCGAAATGGGCGTTATCTGCGCAGGAAGAGACGATATGCTGCCTGTTGCCGAGGAATACGGCGAGTGCCTGGGACTTGCTTTCCAGATAGTCGATGATATCCTTGACATCACCGCAGATGAAAAGCTGCTTGGCAAGCCCGTCCACAGCGATGAGGAGCAGAACAAATCCACATATCCTGCGATCTTCGGACTGGAAGCCGCAAAGACAAAGGCAGCAGAGCTTACCGACAGAGCCATGGCAGCCATAGAAAAGCTTCCCGACAACGGATTTATCACCGAGCTTACAGCGTCACTTCTTAAAAGGCAGTATTGATCGGATATTTAGAAAGGAGCAGTGCGGATATCCGCACGAAATCTAATGAAGTATTATAATTATATCCTTGTAACATCTATCGTGGGATGGTGCATAGCCCAGCTTCTTAAAACTATCATCAACCTGATAAAGTATAAGAAGTTCAGCTTTGAAAGGCTTTTCGGAGCAGGGGGCTGGCCCAGCGCACATTCGGCAATGGTATGCTCTGCGGCGGCAGGCGTTTATCGTGTTGACGGCGCAAATTCCACTCAGTTTGCCATAATGTGCATAGTTGCGCTCATAACCATGTATGACGCAATGGGCGTGCGCCGTGCGGCAGGACTGCAGGCAAAGGAGATAAACAAGATAAACCGCTTTCTTGACGAGGTACGCTCCGCCAAGTCCATAGAGCATTTTGCGCAGGCGGCAAACACAGGCGTTGCGGTAATGAAGGAATATCTGGGACACACCCCCTTTGAGGTGGCGAGCGGTGCGGTACTTGGCATTGCGCTGGCATTTGTAATGCCGCTTTATTTGTAACACAGGCAAAGGACAGCGATAGAGATGAGAAATAATTCAACTGTCAGACTGAGCGAGCTGAAGCTTCCCGAGGATCTTAAAAAGCTTACCGTTCCCCAGTGCAAGGCGCTTTGCAGGGAGATAAGAAGTATCCTCATAAATACCGTCAGCGAAAACGGGGGACATCTGGCTTCAAATCTCGGCACAGTGGAGCTTACCATGGCTATCCACCGTGTATTTGACTCGCCCAAGGACAAGATAATATGGGACGTGGGGCATCAGGCATATACTCACAAGCTGCTGACAGGGCGGCTGGACAGGTTTTCCACCCTCAGAACGGAAAGCGGCATATCGGGGTTTGCAAAGCCTTCCGAGTCCGAGCATGACAGCTTCATCAGCGGACACAGCAGCAATTCCATTTCCGCAGCCTGCGGCATCGCAAAGGCAATGAGGCTGAACGGCGACGATCACAACGTTATCGCAGTCATAGGCGACGGCGCATTCACAGGCGGAATGGCATACGAGGGACTTAACAACGCAGGCAAAAGCGATGATAACCTTATTGTAATACTTAACGACAATGAAATGTCCATATCAAAGAATGTGGGCGCATTTGCAAAATATCTTTCCTCCATACGTGGAAAAAAGGCGTATATGGACGTGAAAAAGAACGTTGCGGGTGTTCTTGACAAGACTCCCATTATCGGTGAGCCTATCAAGGAAGTGCTCCTTGCATCAAAGGACACTATGCGCTGGCTTCTCTACCGTTCCAGCGGACTTGTTTCGGGGCCTACCATGTTTGAAAATCTGGGCTTTGTATATCTTGGCCCCGTTGACGGCCATGACCTTGAAAGTTTGGAAGAAAATCTAAGGGCGGCAAAGGCAGCAAAAAAGCCCGTGCTTATCCATGTTAACACCGTCAAGGGCAAGGGCTACACTCCTGCGGAGAACAATCCCGGAGCGTTCCACGGCGTTGCCCCCAATGCTATAAAAAGCGGCAATCCCGAGATAATAAGCAGCGACAGCTTTTCTGCAGTTTTCGGAAAAGAACTGGCAAAGCTTGCCCAAAGCGACAGGAAGATATGCGCCATAACCGCAGCCATGAAATACGGCACAGGGCTTAATTTCTTTGCGGAAAAATTCCCCGACAGATTTTTTGATGTGGGCATTGCGGAGCAGCACGCCGTGACATTTGCGGCAGGGCTTGCCGTAAGCGGAATGACCCCTGTTTTTGCGGTGTATTCCAGCTTTTTGCAGAGGGCATACGACCAGCTGATACACGACGCTGCCATCAGCAGGACGCACATCGTTTTGGGCATTGACCGTGCAGGCGTTGTAGGCGAGGACGGCGAGACCCATCAGGGACTTTTCGATGTGCCAATGCTCACCTGCATACCGAATGTAACGGTTTTCTCTCCGTCGGATTATGATGAACTTAGGCTTTGCCTGAGAATGGCGATATATGATACCCCTTCCGTTGCCGCTGTAAGATATCCCAGAGGAGCGGAGGTGCAGGGCGTACATATGGAGCTTGACAGGGAAAATATGTTCTGCTATGAAAAGCACGGCGGAAAGGTGCTTGCAGTCTGCTACGGAAGAACAGGTCTCACGGCAGCTCAGGCAGTAAGGGAAAATGACCTTGAAGCGGATATACTGAAGCTTGTGAGAATTTTCCCCATAGATCGTGCCGTGACAGATATCTGCATGGAATATGACAGGATAATCGTGTTTGAGGAGTCGCTGAAAAACGGCGGCATAGGCGAGCATCTTACCTCTGCACTGGAGGAAAAGGGCTACAAGGGCGATATCCGTATAAATGCCATGAGCGGATTTGTAAAGCAGGCAAAGACCGAAAGCGTACTTAAAAGATTCCGTCTTGACAAGGACGGGATCACGAAAATTATTAAAAAAATTGGGATATAAATGTATGCGACTTGATGTATATCTTGCAGAAAATAAGATGATAAAAAGCCGTGAGCTTGCTAAGAAGATGATATCCGAGGGCGGCGTAACGGTAAACGGCGAGGTCGTCACAAAGCCCGCCAAGGAGATATCCGAGGAGGACGAGGTAAAGGTGACGGCTGAGCTTCCCGCATATGTGGGCAGGGGAGGCTTAAAGCTTGAAAAAGCCCTCGACAGCTTTCATATAGATGTTTCGGGGCTTGTTTGCATGGATATCGGTGCTTCCACAGGTGGCTTTACCGACTGCCTGCTCCAGCGTGGGGCGGCGTATGTGTATGCCGTTGACGTGGGCCACGGTCAGCTTGACCCCAAGCTTGCGGCAGATGAGCGTGTTGCGAACCTTGAGGGAATGAATATCAGGAACGTTTCTGCGGAGGAGTTTGATAAGCCTATAAGCTTTATCTGTACCGATGTTTCTTTTATATCACTCACCAAGGTCATACCGAAAATATACGAGCTGCTTGAAAGCGGCGGAAAAGCCGCAATGCTTATAAAACCACAGTTTGAATGCGGCAGGAGCGACATCGGCAAGAACGGCATAGTCAAGTCGGAAAAGGCTCAGCTCAGGGCCGTAAAGGAGATATACACCTTCTGCGGTTCCGTTGGAATGGGCGTAAAGGGGCTGGAATATTCCCCCATAAAGGGTGGGGACGGGAACATCGAGTTCCTTATCCTTGCCGAAAAGGACGCACAGAGCGATGTTATCGACTGCGCAAGGGTCGTGTCGGAAGCACGTAAAGCAAAAGCATAAGGAGCGATGATTTTGAAAACGGTCATATACCCCAACTTTTCAAAAAAGAACGCATATGAGACATCTGCAAAGGTGTGCTCGATGCTCCATAATATGGGCTTTGGCGTTATGTGCGACGAGGCGCTGAAAGAGCATTTCCCAAAGGCGGGCTATGTGGAGTTCAAGCCCATTTCCCGGGCTGCTGAGGAGTGCGACCTGATAATCGCAGTAGGCGGTGACGGAACTATCCTTGAAGCCTCCGAATATGCCGCAGGCTTCAATAAGCTGCTGCTGGGAATAAATACGGGCAGGCTTGGATTTATGGCTTCCATGGAAACGGACGAGCTTTACAACCTTTCCAAGCTCATGAGCGGCAACTATACCGTTGAGAACCGCATGATGCTTGACTGCGAGTTCGTTCAGGGAGATAAGTCGGAGCATTTCACCGCCCTTAACGATATCGTCATATCCGCACAGTACGCAAGGCTGTCGGATTTCTATGTTACAGCCAACGGCGCAGAGGTAAGCTCCGTCAGGGCGGACGGACTTATTTTCTCCACGCCCACAGGCTCTACGGCGTATGCCTTGTCCGCAGGCGGCCCGATACTGGAGCCTGACCTTGAATGTATCCTTATGACCCCTGTGTGCCCCCACTCGCTGGTGTCAAGACCCATGCTTTTCTCCACGGGAAAAAAGCTGGAGGTAACGCATAAAACAAGGGACAGCATTTCACTTTGTCTCAGCGTTGACGGAAGAATGTCGGGAAGCCTCGGCAGGGACGATAAAATAATCGTTTCAAAGTCGGATAAGCTTCTTCGGCTCATAGATATAACGGGCAATTCATTTTACAATGCCGTAAACAGGAAGCTAATCAACCCCATAAAGGGTATGTGACGGAGGCTGTTATGAAAGCAAGCAGGCATGAAACAATCCTTGAAATAGTAAAAAGCTGTCAGGTGGAAACTCAGGAAATGCTGAGGGAAATGCTCCTTGAGCGTGGAATAAACGTTACTCAGGCAACGCTTTCAAGGGATATACGTGAGCTGGGGCTGATAAAGCGTGAGGACAAATATTACGTCCCCGAGAAAAGCTCTGCCGATATACCGCGGCTCCTGAAGGATTCGGTGATCGAAGTGGATCATGCCATGAATACGGTGGTGTTCAAGTGCCATGTGGGAATGGCGAATGCTGCCTGCGCCACATTTGACAGACTTGGATTTTCGGGAGTTGTGGGAACTCTCGCAGGTGATGACACCATTTTTATTCTTATGCGCTCCGAAAAAGAAGCTGCTGCCTTTGTCAAGGAAATGCAGGGAGTAATTTTCAGAGAAAAAGGTGATCTTGATGCTCAGTGAGCTTTATATAAAAAATCTTGCCATAATCGAGGAAGCTACCATTCCCTTTTCCGACCACTTCAATGTGTTCACGGGCGAAACGGGAGCAGGTAAGTCCATACTTATAAACGGAATAAACTCCGTCCTCGGTCAGAGGATAACGAAGGATATCGTCCGTGCAGGCTGCGACAAGGCAGTCATCACGGCGCTTTTCACCGACCTTTCGGACAAGGTGTGCGCAAAGCTGGACGAGCTGGGCATCTCCCACGATGACGGTCAGATAACCCTCACCCGTGAGATAAGCGCAGACGGCGGCAGCGTGGCAAGGATAAATTCAAGGGCTTCCACAGTTTCGGTAATGAAAGAGATAGGCGAGTGCTTAGTAAATATCCACGGTCAGCACGATAATCAGATACTTATGTCCCCCGAGCAGCACATCGGCATACTTGACAGCTACGGCGGACTGGAAGAGCAGCGTGACGACTATCACGAGAGCTTCAAACAGCTCCAGGAGGTTTCACGCAAGCTGAAAAAAATGTCCCTTGAACGCAAGGAAATGCTTGAACGTGAAGAGTCACTTAAAATAAAGGTGGAGGAGATAGGCTCTCTTAATATCGAAGAGGGCGAGGACGAGGAGCTTGAAGCCGAGTACCAGATAGCAGGCAGGAGCGAGGATATCCGCAACGGCCTTGGCGAGGCCCATGAATACCTTGCAGGCGTGGAGGACAGCGACGTTCCCGGAGCGCTGGAGCTTATAACCAATGCCTGCGACGATCTTTCCGCCATTGCAGATACTATGGAGCCTGTTAAAAAGCTTTACGACCGCCTTGAAAATGTAAGGGTGGAGCTGGACGACATTATCTCAGAGATATCCTCAGAGCGTGACAATGTGGATATTGACGCAGAGCGCTTCGGATATCTTACCGACAGGATAACCGAGCTTAACCGCATAAAGAAAAAGTACGGCCCCGAGCTTTCGGACGTTCTGGAGTGCTATAACAAAGCTTCCCGGGAACTTAGTGCCCTTGGATATTCTTCCGATGAGATAGAGCGGACTGCCGAGGAGCGTGAGCATCTTCTGGCGCAGGTCTCCGAAAAGGCAAAGAAGCTTTCAGCCGCAAGAAGTCAGGCAGCGGAGAGATTTTCAAAGCAGGTCGAGGAGGAGCTTAACTTCCTTGATATGCCCGGAGTAAAGATAGGCGTTGCCATGGAAAAGGGCAAGCTTACCGCCGCAGGCATGGACACCGTTGAGTTTATGATATCCACCAACAAGGGCGAGGGCATGAAGCCAATGTCAAAGATAGCCTCAGGCGGTGAGCTTTCAAGAATAATGCTGGCGCTGAAAAACGTTATCGCCGAAAAGGACGATATCCACACCCTTATTTTTGATGAGATAGATACAGGCGTCAGCGGACGTGCGGCGCAGAAAATAGGAATAAAGCTCAAAAGTGTGTCTAAAAATCAGCAGGTGCTGTGCGTTACCCATCTGTCGCAGCTGGCGGTAATGGCGGACAATCATCTGCTTATTGAGAAGCAGACAAGAGAGGGCAGGACATTTACCTCTGTTCACAAGCTTGATTTTGAGCAGCGTAAGAGGGAGATCGCCCGCATAATGGTAGGCGAGAACATCACCGACACCGCCCTTATGAATGCCGAGGAAATGCTGCTGGCAGGCAGTGCAGAGTGATGCAGATATCCAGACTTATTGAAATGATACACATTCTGCTTGACAAAAGAGCCGTGACCGCCGCCGAGCTGGCGGAGCATTTCGAGATATCCGTGCGTACGGTCTATCGTGATATCGAAGCTCTTTCGCAGGCGGGATTTCCAGTGTATGCGGAGCGTGGCAGAAGCGGCGGCATAAGGATAACCGAGGGCTATTCCCTTGACAAGTCAGTGCTTACCGACGAGGAAAAGACGGAGCTTATAGGCGCACTGGCAGGCTTTGCCGCACTGGGGGCGTCGGACAGCCGTGCTGCCTCACATATAAGGTCATTTTTCGGCGGTGCGGAAGAGCCTGACTGGGTGCAGATAGATTTCTCCGACTGGGGCAGCTCTCAGCAGGAGCTTTATGCCGACATCAGAAAGTGTATCTTTGAAAAGCGTATGCTTTCCTTTGATTATTATAATTCCATGGGCGAAAAAAGCCGCAGAAGCACATTTCCGGTGCAGCTGCGGTTCAGGAGCAAAACATGGTATCTCAGCGCATATTGCTTTGAAAAACAGGCAATGCGCCTTTTTAAGCTCAGACGAATGAAAAATGCGGCGGTGGGGGATATCTGCGATCGCCCGAACATTTCCGAGGAAATCGCCGAAGCTCCCGATTACAGCTATGCACGCAAAATAACACTGAAAATAAGCGGCAGAATGGCATACCGTGTGTATGACGAATTTGACGAGGATAATATCATCAAAAACGCTGACGGCAGCTTCACCGTGACCTGTTCATATATCGTGGACGACTGGGTCTATGGCATGATACTTTCCTACGGCGAATACTGTGAGGTGTTGTCTCCCAAGGATATCAGGGAGACAGCAAAAGAGAAGATAAACGCAATGAAAAATGTATATGGAGAATAAAAATGACTGAACTGCGCAGACTTTCCGTTGATGATATAGATGAAATAAAATCACTTTTCAGGGATATATTCACATCTGAACCGTGGAACGACGACTGGAGCGATGACGGTCAGCTTGAGGGATACATCATCGACATCATCGGCAACAGAAATTCCCTTGCCCTGGGACTTTATGAAAACGGCGTATTGACAGGGATCTCGCTGGGAAATGTGATGCACTGGTATATGGGTACAAACTATTACATCATCGAGCTTGGCATAAAGCCCGAATGTCAGGGCAGAGGTCTGGGAACGGAATTTCTCAGAATGATAGAAGAGTATATCCATGCAAACGGCATAAGCTGTATTTTTCTGCAAACAGAGAGGGATATGCCCGCATATGATTTTTACAGAAAAAACGGCTTTGACCTTTTAGATGGCCATGTTTCCCTTACAAAATTTCTGAAATAATAATACTAATCTTCAATCAACCTACAGACAAATCCTCGGCTGAAATAAGTCCATTCTTCGTCAAACTCCCTTGCCGGGCAACAAGCCCGCCTGCGGTCGCTTTCCTTGACTGGGCTTATTTCATCTGTCGGCTTTGCCTATAGGACGATTAAAAATTAGTATAAAACCTGACGGCACGCTGTCAGGTTTTATTTGTTATAATAGACCTATCAAATATGAAAGGAAGTCTTATTATGACAAACACAAAAATATGCCAGAGCTGCGCAATGCCCATGACAGCAGCAGATCACGGCACCAACGCCGACGGAACACCCAGCACCGATTTCTGCAAATTCTGTATGAAGAACGGAAAAATGGGGGACTGCACCATGGAGCAGATGGCGGATATCTGCGCCGATATCGACCTGCGTGACGGTCGTGCGGCTGATAAGCAGGCGGCGGTAAATATGTATATGTCGGTGCTGCCCATGCTGAAAAGATGGGGCGGTACAGGCACTATGGAATACGAGGTCGTTGAGCTGCCGCAGATGACCGTCAGGGGACTGGGCTGCCGCACTTCAAACACCGCTCCCGATATGAGCGAAAAGATAGGCGGACTGTGGAAAAGCTTTTTCGGCGGCGTTTTTCAGAGCATTGACAAAAAGGCAAGCCCTTACACATACGGCGTTTACAGCAATTATGCCACGGATTTTACGGGGGAATATGATATGACAGTGGGCTGCCAAGTTACCGAGGACAGCGTGTCGGACAACACCGTAACAACAGTGATACCAAGTGGAAAATACGCAAAGTTCACTCTTCACGGCGATGCACAAAAGGATATCTACGCATTCTGGTGCCGCCTGTGGTTCATGCCCCTTGAACGTGCATATACCGCCGATTTTGAGGAGTATGTTTCCGAGCATGACTTCAATATCTACATTTCCATAAAATAACAGCAGATATCAAAAGCCTGACGACACACAGCCGTCAGGCTTTTATAGTTACTCTTCGATCTGCTTGCCGAGGAACTGGGCAGCAGCCTGAATGAGATTTTTCTGCACCTCAGTCGCCGCTGTATTTTCTCCCGAAGCAGGGGCGAGAAATGCCACAGCACCCGTAACATCACCCGATGAAAGAATGGGTGTGCAGGCGATGGCAGCCCTGTCAATTCCCTCAACGGGGAATACCTTCACATCATCTGCGGAAGAATAAATGTAATTCTTTCGGTGCTCAAGATAATCCTCCAGCCCCTGAGAAACACGCCTTTCGCTGAACTCCTTTTTGCCCACGCCCGCCACAGCCACAACGTGGTCACGGTCGAACACAACGGTGGGGCAGTTGGCAAGCTTTGTCATGACCTCTGCTACCTGAGACGCCGATGCAGCCATTTCATTTATGGCGGAGTATTTCTTGAAAATGACCTCTCCGTCAGAGCTTGTGTATATTTCCAAGGGGTCGCCTTCACTTACAACAGTTACACAGTCGTCAACCAACGTATCTAAGCGCTTTTGCGGTTCTGCAAGTTCGGCTTCCGCTTTGATTATCCCGTCAATATCCGTGAGAAGGTTCACGGTGATGTGGTCTTCATAGACCTGTATATTATCTATTATACTGCCAATATCGGTTTTGTCAAGTCTTTCCTTTTCAAGTATCTCATTGAGTATTCCAACGGTAGTAGCGGCGGCTTTGTTGGTATCTGCCACTGCTTTGTCACGTTTGGCAAGCAGTTCAAGCTGAGCATTCAGCCCCTCAATTTTTTGCGAGTGCGAGGAAATGATGATGTCGTAAGTCTCGTTGATGAGCTTTTCCTGTGAGGGATTTGCCATGATATCTCTTATGCGCTGAGTGGTCACAGCTGCAAGCTCTGCCTTAAGCTGTGATATCTGACGGTTTATCTGTTCCGGTGTATCATCGGAAATATTCTTCCGCTCCCTTGCCGCAAGCTGCTTGTCAAGGGTTTCTGCTATAAGGGTGGAATTATCACGGAGCTTTTCGATGACTTTTTTCAGCGTGTCGTCCAGTCTGTCAACTCTGATATGATGCGAAGAGCAGTATGCCTTTCCATGCTTTGTGTACGTGCTGCACCTGTATGCGGGAGCAAGATTGGGTCGGCTCATTGATGACATAGGTCTGCCGCAGTCACCGCATATAAGGAAGCCTGTGTAATCTGTTCTGTACTTCTTCACACCCCGGTAGTTTGAGCGGGTCCGCACAGCAAGCTGCTGCTGTGCCTGTTCAAAAACAGCCTTAGTAACTATAGGAGTATGATCGTTCTCAATGACTATATTTTCGGCGGCAGGAAGCAGAATATCATCGCCGTTTATTTTTTTTCTGCTGTATTTGTGCTGCCTGAGAGTACCTATATAAAAGTCATTGCTGAGTATCTGGCTTACGGTCACGCTGCTCCAGCGGCTGCTGCCCCTAAGTCTCGTGGACTTCCCCATAAGTTCACAGCGCATTATCTCGTCTTGCCTTGCAGTGGGGATATTCATTTCCGTAAGCTTGTTGGAGATAGCCTTGTAGCCCATTCCCGACAGATACATATCGTATATCATTCGTATGACCTCTGCCTGCTTTTCGTTTACCTCAAACTTCATAGCCTTGCTGTCGGTCATGGTGTAGCCGTATGGGACAGCACATATCCATCTGCCTTCTTTCTGGCGGTTCTCAATGACCTTGCTTACCTTCTTGCTGGTATCAGTAACAGGCATCTCGTTTATCAGGAATCTGAACTGTATCTGCAGCCACTCGTCGCACGTAGGAAAGTCTATGCCATCGTTTATTGAGATGATGCGGACACCGGCGTCTCTCAGATCCTCAAGCTCTGCCAGACCACGGCTGTTTCGCCTGGAAAAACGTGAGAAGTCCTTGATGATAAGTATGGTGTATTTGCCGCTCATTAGTCCTCTGCGCATTTTCTGATAGCCTTCACGCTGCTCAAAGGTGTAGCCTGAGCGGTCACGGTCCTCAAAATATTCGATATCATCATCGGGAAATTTCTGGGCGGCATACGTAGAAATAATGCTCTTCTGGTTTTCGATAGAGGTATTGTCCTTGCCTATCTCCTCATCAACGGAGATACGTAAGTAGGCTGCTATTGCCATTTTAACACGTCCTTTCTGTATTATATTATCATGCTGACGGTATTGGGGTCAACAGGAAAAAAATAGGGGCATCAGCTGTCGGCTGATACCCCTATTCGTCATGAAGGCATAACAGGGCTAAGGTGGCTCATGACCAGAGCTACAGTGGTGTCATCGGGCTTCTTTGTGCCGGAGATGAATACCGTAACATCATAGTTCTTTTGCTTGCAGCCGGAGTAGATATCTTTCAGCAGCACGCCAACCAGCTCATTTCCTGCTTCGCTTTGAGTCAGCCACACGTCTGTTGTGCGGTCCATTTCATTTACATTTACATTCATTTTGATTTCCTCCTTTTGAATAATATTGACAGGATCTTTTGGTTTAAAACCCTTTATACTAAGAACCAATTAAAAACTATACAAAAAATCGAGCATAATCTTGCGTATATGGATTATGCGATGATTTTTTGTCTATAGTTTTATTGGTGATTAGTATTAGATGAGTGCTCATAAATATAATATATAGTTGAAAATGCGAGAAATACGGTGGCTTATACCGTAAAAGACATTTTTACGGTATAAGCTGCATCTTACAGACTTTTCAGCTGGATTTTTGTCTATGCCTCAGATGCCCGATATTTCTAGCTTTCAGGCGGTGTAACGACAAAAAGACATTTTTTCGGATAGAAGTATAGGTCCTCTGTTGTTGTATTTCGTTGCTTGTTTAATTTCACAATACTTGTCAGCAAGTTGATCTTCAAACTTTCTATCAAAATAATGATAGTCTGTGACGAAAAGTCTGCAAATTGCGAAGTATCCTTGTGATATTATTTGCTCAAAGTCAAGCGCAACAGCAGCTTCTGAATAAGAGCCATAGTTATCAATAATATATTTATAACTATAGGGATCTTCTCTTATGAAAGCTAATTGGCTTTCCTTTTCAAAGCATTCGTCTATATACAGATTCTCACGCTTGATAGCGCATCCATATGTCCCCTCCACCTCCATTCTGCCAACAGGTAAATTACCCTTGTATCGGTTAAGAGTTATTCTCTGATTACACAGGCAGAGTAGGTATAGAAAGGAATATTTGTCACTCCAAGTTTTGGAATTCTTATAACCTTCTCGAAGTTCGTAAATAATATTTTCCAGTTTATCGGTGTTCTTTGATGAATAAATATTTGAGTAATCCGCAAACAGCTTATAAGTTAAATCGCCGCTGACTCTGTAGAAGTTATTGCAGATCCCTTGAAATGTTTTCTGCACTTTAGTACTGACAATATCTCCTGCAATCAGGGCTTCGGTAATGGAAAAAATATGAGGATCTCTGTATCCATTGCTTTTGGCTATAGAATTAAGGTCCGTGATGATTGAGGTATCAGTTCTGCCATTGAGTGTATCAACATGCTCTCCGATCATTTGCAGAAGATCGGCTGACTTGACATTGTTTATCAGTGCTTTTAAGATAATTTTTTGATCTTCGGGAGAAGCCTTAATAAATTTATACCTTAAAGTGCCGAATTCTTCTGACCATTTACCTCGTAGTTCGGGAAATAGTGTTCCAAGCTTTACATCGAGAGTTTCAATCGTGTCATCTGAAAAATTATACATCTTTTTTTCCTCCCTGTGGAAATTTTAATATTATAACATCTTTTTCAGTGTTATCTATGTGAATCTTAGTTCTTGCGTTGGGACGTGATAATAATACACTGGCATCAAATGGTTTTACTACAAGACCCGTGTTATATAATAGATCAACAAAGGCGTTCGGCCTTATTGTTTCAGCATAAAAACTTTCAAATATCCGCTGAAAATCCTTGCGCTGACTGCTGGTCAGAATTAGATACCGATTATCGTAATAACCCAGCACATTGCCTTCAGGCTTGCCAGAGCTTTCTGTCGAAATTCTTGTCATCCTGTTTTCAATTCTTTTATAGGAAAGAACGCAATTGCTGGATATTATATAACTAATAGCGCATAAAACCGCTTGTTCAGGTGAATGGCATTTTATCATTTCTTGCTGTGTCAGCGCAGACTCTTTTAAAAGAGCTTTTAAATTTGACTCCATTTCAGCGATCCTTTCGGCTGTGAAGCCGAGTACTGTGAGGAAGCGTGTAACGATCTCAAAATATACTAACACTTGCAGAAAGTTATTAAAAGCCCTTGGCTCGACCTTTTTGGAAAAGTCTTCGGCCTTTTCATATGCTTTTGCATACATAGAGTCATACTCTTTTACGCTGAATCCATTGGCATTAAAGACCAGTAATTCAGAAAAAGCCCAACGTATAAACGTTTTATTTACCGTGTCCAGATGCTGACCGGAATTACGATATTTTCCGAACTTTTCCAGGTCGATGCTTCCTTTTTTTATGTTAATAAAAAGGCACCTCAGTGTAGAGGATTCCGAAATGAAAAAGGGTGCTTCAGATGTGACAGCGGTCATTGCTCTTTTGGAAAATGGACGAGAGTTACTTTTCCTTGCAGTTCTTCGTTCCGCTCCCTTATCTCCGACTGACCGAATCAGCAGTTCCAGCTTATCCTTGTTTTCTGAGCTGCACTTGTCATAACCGGCATGTGGGATATCATCATAGAGTACAACGCCGGAGTTTGCTTCTGTAAGTGCGTTCTGCATTGAAGCGGAGGTTGAGTTTGGCACATTGACGTACCTATCGGAGTTTGTGGCCTGAAAAATTGCTTTTGAGATAGTAGTCTTTCCGGCACCGCTCTCGCCGTAAATAAAAGTAAGGAATGTAGGGATTAGTGCAAGCTTTTGCTTGCTGTCCGACTTATTTATGGGTAAAGGCGGGGGTGGGTTTGACGGGTACCTTGCAAAATTTATGGTCATGTCAACTCCGCAGATGGAATTGAGCGACCGTATCCACAAAATGGAGGAGCAGATTCCTGCAATCGAGAAGTATCATGAATTTGTGGCGTATCACAAGAAATATACTTCTCTGGAGGGCAAGGCGAAAACCAAGTACAAGAGCGATTTTTGTTATGAACTTGACGAGTACCACAAGGCTTACAAGAAACTGATAGAGCTATTTCCCGACGCTCATATACCGAAACTCAGCAAGCTGAAAACAGAGCTTGAAAAAGCCAGAACAGATTACGCACAGCAGAGTGCGGAGCGTAAAGCCCTGAAGAAAGAAGCGGACAGGCTTTCAAGGCTTGCACAACAGAAGCGTGACAGTCATAGAACGCTTGCCCGATATATGGAAAACGAACAAGCTGCCAAGAGAAAGAAAGGTCAGCTTGAATAAAAATACGGCAGGGAGAATGTTCTCCTTGCCGTGGTGATGTGTGTTGTTGTTCTAAGATAAATCAGAAGTTATCACTTAATATTACCAATAAATTCTTTTATTTCCTCGCTTATCTGCTCCTGCTTATAATTATGAACATAGTGTCCGCAATCGAGTTCAATAACAGATGTATTTGACAGTTCAGAAGCATACTCTTTTTGTATCTCCGACCAATTTTCAATGCCTGTTTCTTTTCCGTCAGATACAAACATCAACATTGGTATATCAGGCTTAGGCGCTCCGTCAATCTTTTTGACGGCATCGGGGATAGCAAGTCCTTCATTTATGACTGCATCGTTTACAGCTATTTTACAAGCTATGGCTCTATATAAACTTTTTTCATCTTCTGAAAGTCCTTGAGGAAGTGAGCTGTCAGAATAATAAAATCTGACGATCCCCAGTTCCCGTCCAATAGCCGCAATTTTTTCAAATCGCTCTGTTTTTGAAAAATTAAAGTTGTCATAAGAGCGTGGCAGAGACATATCAAGACCTACAATTGCTTCGACTTCATCTGGATATTCTTGTGCCCAAAGTATTGCTTCAAGTCCGGACATTGAATGAGGACAGAGGATAAACGGAGCATCAATTCCAGCCTTTGAAAGAGCTTCTCTGTCCTGCCTTAGTATTGTATCAAATGACCTCTCAGTATTTACTACATCACTGAAACCGTAGCCAAATTTTTCAACAACTACTATCCTGTAATCATCATCTAATAAACTATAAAGACTTCTGAAATCAAGTATAGGAGAAGCGGTTCCTGAACCTGAAAGAAAAACTAATGTATGTTCACCTTTTCCCTCAGAGTATATGCACATATTGTGTCCGTCAACCTCTATCATTTCACCAAGAGGTTCTTCCAATAGTGTCTTTTCCTTATTCATCATAATTTTATTGTATGTGAACACTATTAGCAAGAAAGTGATTAGTAATATTATGATTACAAGAAGTACCTTACCAATTATCTTAAATGCTTTTTTCATATTAACATTGCTCCGTATAATTCCAGTTTTAACAAGCAAGCCGAGTGTCTGCCTTCATCAATAATTATACATCATAACTGCCAAGAAGTCAACCGCTAATCATCAAAAAGAAAAATATTATTACATCAGAAAGGAAACAACAACTATGAGCAAAATTGGTTATATCCGTGTTTCCACCGAACATCAGGAAACAGCGAGACAGCAGGAAATCATGTGCGATTATCAGGTTGACCGCATCTTCTCCGAGAAGATTTCGGGAGCGAATAAAGACCGCCCTCAGCTCAGGGCAATGCTGGACTATGTGCGTGAGGGTGACACGCTCTACATCGAGAGTATCAGCCGTTTGGGGCGCTCCACAAAGGACTTGCTGAACATCATCGACACTCTCACCCAAAAGGGAGTAAAGCTCATCAGCCACAAGGAGAAGATCGACACCGACACACCTGCGGGCAAATTCATGTTGACCGTGTTCGCAGCGCTCTCTCAGTTGGAGCGTGAACAGCTCAAACAGCGACAGCGTGAGGACATCGAGATTGCTAAGGCTCAGGGCAAGTACACCGGGCGAAAGCCTATCCCCACCGACTGGACAAGGTTCGGGCAACTCTATGGGGAATGGAAGTCCAAGAGTATCACAGGGCGTGACTTTATGCGGAAAATGGGCTTGTTTTGTGAGAACGGTAGCCCATAACAACAGCCTCATGGCATATATCCTCCCAAGGCATTTCAATGCAGTGATAATCAAGGCTCATGGGGTGTGTGACAAGCTCCATGCCCTCATCAAGACTGCCGTCCCTTTTGATGTAAAGATTGGTGCAGTCGGCGTTTGCAATATCAAGCAGCTTTTCAGCATTGCTGTCTATCTCACCTCCACGGTCAAGCTCAAGCTCTACGCCCATGTACAAATCAGAATTTCCGTAAAAGATAGGGTCAGGCTTGTAGCTGTAGCAGTGGATATGGCTTCTGCCTCTGCGCTCATAGCAGCTGCGGCAGTAGGCGTAGTCATCGTCATCAAAGTAGCAGGCATCATCATCGTGTATAAGACGGCCGCAGTCATCGCAGACGGTGTAATGATTTTCACGGCAGTGAGAGCAGAGCGAGATATTGTCATCTCCCGCATCATCGTCACACCATATCCTGTCACCGCAACAGTCGCATTCTCTCGTGTTTTCATAGTAACAGTCAGCGCAAAGCAGCTGACCGTCCATTTCATAGACATTATCCTCGTTTATTGAGGATCCGCATATTTCACAAACTTTCATATGAATATTCCTTTCAAAAACAAAATGCCCGTACGGAAAAGACCGCACGGGCATAAAATTCAGTATTCTTCAGCAAGAAGCATGGTGCAGTGAGTATCGTCATCAATGACATATACCTTTGCATTTACGGGATAAGGGTAGGGGAGAAGTACTTTCCTACAATACACAGGCTCCTCCTGCTCATGCAGGATGCTTTGTTCTCCGTCTTTGCCTGTTAGGGTAAAGACCTGCAGATAATCGGGAGTAGGTATCTGCTCTATCATTCCCCACATGGTGAGCTGCAGGGGGAGGGGGATAGAAGAAGCAACTCCACGGGTCAGAAATCGCTGAGATCTAAATCGCATATGTCCGACACTCCTTCCTTGATTACATCTGTTAGTATTCCGCATACAGCAATGCCTGCTGCGCTGAGTGCTGCCGAAACAATTTTTGATACAATAGGGTTCATAAGATTTTCTCCTTCCTGACTGACAGGTACTGCAATTTATCGCACAAAAGCGCATAAAAATTGCGGTACGAATAATGTAAAACTTCATGAGATGCCTGTATTCACAGGCGCTTTGGCTAAGATGACATAAGTTCGACCTCCTTTTTGAAAGATTTGGTTTTATGATAAAATACGTGCTTTTTGCATGGAAAAGCATCATTTCTGCCATGCTTTCCAACATAAACAAAAATGCCCTGTGTGACCGTATATGGCGGTAAACACAGGGCATAAGCATGTATATCAAGTATATAATATATAATTATTTTTCGTTAAAATACGGTAAATTGCGATAAATTGCGACAATACGTTAAGGCGAGTATCATCGCCTGAAAATATGAAGGGGTTGATAATATGTACTTTAATACAAACGACAAATACATTACTCCCGAAGAGGTTGCCGATGAGCTTGGTCTGTCTCTTACTACTGTTTACAATCTGCTGAGAAAAGGTCAGCTGCCGGGGGTAAAGGTGGGGAGAAAGTGGTTTATTCTTAGGGAGAAGATTGAGAGAATTTGTTAAAATCTGCGCATTATCAGAGTTTATGCAAATGGCTGTTGCGGCATGAGCGCTGCAACAGCCATGTTTTATGGCATTGACATATATCTGTGCTTTCATGCTTTTTTTATGATTTATTTTATAATATGATCTGACCTTTATCGATCATTGGATTCTCTGAACGCCTTCTGGCGTGTAATTACACATTCCACTATTCTGTCAGCAATAATTCCTTTGTCACGCTCAGCATAATATTCCAGCATGGGTGCAATTATCTGCTTTATCTGTGTTTTTGTAAATTGTGGGATACGAAGCTGCTTTCCGAATAAAGACTGTGCGCTTTTCATCTGCCGGTTAAAAGTTGTATTGAATGGGCGTGCCCTTAACACTGAGATCAGAGCCTTTGGCATAATATCCATCTGTGACATCTGAGTATTTGAAAGCAGCGCCGCTCCATTGTCAAAGATAGGACAATATGAATACCCATTATTGCTTTTTATGACAGCAATATTATTTAAATGACGGTCGTCATTAAGAAAAAGAGAATCTATTTCAAACACAAGCGTAAGGTATTCGGGAAATTTATCCAGACCCGTATATTCCGCTGCTTTTTCGGCAAGATATTGTATTCTTTTCTTATCACTTGTCAGAGTGCTTAACTTTTCTTTCAGTGGTGCGTCAAGCACCTTGTTGAGTAGATTGCTTAAAGTTATTAATGACTGACCCTTCTCAAGAAAATTCTGACTTGAACATCCGATGCGGCTTCGTCTGTGGACAGTCATATTCTCCATATTATAACGCACGAAAGTAAAGGGTGTATCATTTTCTATGTTGCTGTATTCAAGCATTGCTGATACAGCACATTCGCTGAGGGCTTCATATCCGAACTGATCCAACTTATACCAACGGTCAGTATCATTATCATACCATTTTTCCTGATTGCCTTTTGATGATGTTTCGGCGATTTTGTCGTCTGTTACAAAATGCAGCTCCATTATAGTTCCTCCACATCTATCCATTGAGAATCTTCTGCCATTTTACCTTTGGTTTTCATTATTATTTTAAATGGATCGTATTCGTCCAGACCGATACATTCAAGATATTCACGCAGGCCGCTTCTTCCTGCAGGGACACACCGTTCTTTAATAAATGCACAAAAATCGTCCCACGTGGGAAATTGCTTTTTCCCAAATGCCGTTTTTACAAGATCATCGGTGAAATTCTCCGCAAAAACAGTTTTGTCCGTATGGTCAGCATAAATAACCGTGCAAAGTTCGTTGCTATCATAAAATGAGTATTTTCTCAATGTATGTCCTGGTTGCTTGTGAAGTGCTATATACGAATCGGCAGTCTGCTTTTTGCAAATTGATATAGTATGACCATCAAAATGAAGTTCTGCTTCACGGTCATCTTTATCAAATCCAAGCGCTTTTATCCATGCTGTTGGCAGAGATATTTTGCAGCTGACAGAATTTTTCTCTGCAGTTCCGCCTGATGATGAGAAAATAACCTTTCCTGCACGTATTTCCATAATATCACCTCTTGAAATATTATATCATATTCGTACCGAATAGTCAATAATATCAGCATAGTTTCCATAGACTGTCGGCAGAACTGATTAGTTATAAAAAAATATATAAAGCCTCAAAAATTCACCCCATACCGCATAATCTCTTAATTTTACATAATTTTTTAATTATATTATTGCAATTCTCACGGCAGGCTGTGTCAGATGAAGTCTTTCCGCAGCTATTCGGTAATTCATGCAGTCGCACAGCACTGCAAAGGTTTTTATCCTGTGATCTGTCAACCGTTCTTTCTGTGGGAAGCAAAAGCCTTCCTGTAATAATCTGCACGATCTCATCGTCGCTCATAACTGCTTTTATAATGATGAAGCTGCTGAAAATTGAATCCAAGACAGCCGTGCTTATCGGAGTAGGCTCATCAATATGCGGAGGCTCGGCCATTGCCGCCACTGCTCCCGTTATTGATGCCGATGACGAAGATGTTGCCCGTTCAATATCGGTAATTTTCCTGTTCAATATTCTTGCCGCTCTTATATTTCCTGCCCTCGGTCATTCCATAGGACTTGGCACGGAAGGCTTTGCCGTTTTTGCTGGAACAGCGGTGAATGACACATCGTCTGTGACGGCGGCAGCTTCAACAGCCGAAAATCTTTATCACACAAGCGGGATACTTTCAGCTGCCGTGACCGTTAAGCTCACAAGAACACTTGCCATAATCCCCATCACTCTTGCGCTTGCCCTTTACCGCACCGCAAAAGCAAAGAAAAACGGAAAAACAGCTGACGGCTTTTCTTTTAAGAAGATATTCCCTTGGTTCATACTTTATTTTATCGCTGCCTCTGTCATTACAACGGTCGTTACAAGCCTTAGCACGAACGCATTTTCTGCCGCATACTCCTCATATTTCATACCCGCAATGAAAAAGCTTGCCAAATTCTTTATTGCAATGGCAATGGGAGCTATCGGGCTGAACACAAATATCGTGAGCCTTGTGAAAAAGGGCGGCAAGCCTATAATTCTCGGATTTTGCTGCTGGACTGTGATAACCCTTGTTTCTCTGGCAGTTCAGTATATGACGGGAATATACTCCGGCAATATTTTGTAAATAATGTTATCTCTTAACGTAAGACACAGCGCTCAGCAGGGTGCTGTGTTTTTTTGCCCTTTACAACCCAGTTCCATAATGCTATAATAAAAATAACTTTTTTCTCAAAAGACCAAAAAGACACCCAAAGGATATACAAAGGATACACGGTCAGGGTATTATATTATCAAGGAGGGCGGAAAAATGGCTTACAGCGTGTTACTGGTGGAAGATGATGAGCAGATCAGAGAGGTCATCACAGACTACTTTGCTGCCAAGGACGGCGTTATATCCGTGGAAACAGCAGCGGACGGCGATAAGGGCATGGAGCTTATACATAGCAATGAGTATGACCTTATCCTGCTTGATGTGATGCTTCCAGGAACAGACGGCTTTTCCCTTTGCCGTTATATCAGAGCGGAAAGCAGCGTTCCCATACTGTTCCTTACCGCAAGGGGACGTGAAGAGGATAAGCTCTACGGATATGACCTTGGCTGTGATGATTATATTGTCAAACCATTCTCTTTAGCCGAGCTTTACGCAAAAGTCAACGCCATTCTGAAACGTTCAAAAGGAATGACTGTATCAAAAGTTATGACCTGCGGAAAAATATCCCTTGACCCTGTAAAAATGACGATAATGGCTGACGGAAATGCTGTTGAGCTTCCCCCGAAGGAATATGAGATACTGAAATATCTCATGGAGCACAAGGATTGTGTTGTCGGCAGAGACACGCTTCTTGACAGGGTGTGGGGATATGATTATTTCGGAGCGGACAGAGTTGTGGATAATCACATCAAAAAGCTCAGAAAGGCAATGGGGTCCGCAGGCAGTCAGATCAAAACAGTTATTTCCAAAGGCTATAAGCTGACAGACTGAAAGGATATGATCTTATGAGAAAAAAGAACACTGCCAAAAGCGTCCGTATATCAAAAAAGCGTGTATTCGCCAAAAATCTTATCTCCACATTTATCGTATGCGCATTGTTTACAGCTGCAATTACAGCGGGAGTTGTTACATATATCAGAGGTGAGTGCATTTCCGTATCGGGTCAGGCTTCCCGGAGCATCAAGCTCGGCTATGACAAGGGTTTGGGCGAGCCATTTATCAAAATGGCAATTACTGAGCTGAGCGGACATAATGACATTACCGACACCTTTGTTGCCGTGTATGATGAAAACGGCGATTATTATATGTGTCCCGAGGATACGGCGATACTCAGCTTTAAAAAGGACGATGCTTCCGATATTCATTATTATGAGCCTGACAGCATTGCGGAAAGCGTTATTGAAGAGATAAAGTCAAAATATGGCTCAAATGCCGATGAGCATGACGATCTGTATGATTTTGCCTGCGACCGTTTCTGCCTTACGGATAACACCTTTATTCCTCTTGAAATAAGCGTTTACAGCACCGAAAATAAGGTCGATACCATAGTTCCCGATATAGCTGTTCCCGAGGGAGCGGAGGTATATACGGCAGCGGACGCTCAGGTCGCAAGGCTTTCCTTTATTTACTCGCAGACTGACAAGGATAAATTTGCATATGTTCAGCAGCTTGTAAAGGACAACAGGGGCATTGACAGTACGATAGAAGAGTTAGACAGAATTACCGATATTTCAGGCATAGAGCTTGGCGGCAAAAGCTGTTACATAGGCGAAGCGCTTATATTCAACACCGGTGCCGTTGTCGATAAAGCTCTGCGGTTCATTGTCCCTGTAATGATAGCTGTTACGCTGATAATAGCATATCTCAGAGCATCAAAGGAATATGCAGTCCTCAGCGCACATTATGAGATTGAGGACCGCCGCAGAGATATGACCAACAAGCTTGCCCATGACCTGAAAAGCCCTCTTATGGTGATATCAGGCTATGCGGAAAATCTTCAAAGCGGAGTAAGTCCCGATAAAAATAAGCATTATATCTCAGCAATTCTTGATAATGTAAGATATATGGATTCCATAATCGCAAGCGTTCTGGAGCTGTCAAAGCTTGAAGAGAGCGATTTGTCTCCCGAAGCCACAAAGCTTGATGCAGCCGAACTGCTTCACAGCATTGCGGCAAACTATGAAAATGAGCTTGAAAAGAATGACCTGAAGCTTAGCATAAACGGAACCGCCGATTTCACGGCAGATAAAAAGCTTATGATGGACATTCTGACAAATCTCATGGAGAACGCCGTAAAATATACTGATGTATCGGGCAGTATTACCGCAGAATGCCGCAAAGGATACATCTGCATCAAAAACGACTGCTCGGAAGCCGACAAACTCAATGCCGACGAGCTTACAAAGCCTTTTGTAAAGGGCGACAACAGCAGAAACGGCAGAAAGGGGAGCGGTCTTGGGCTTTCAATAGCGGCCGAGGCTGCCCGCAGGCAGGGGCTTTCCCTTGAAGTAAAGGCTCAGGACGGAAAGTTTTCTGTTACAGTCAGCCAAAAATAATTGACCAATCAAAGAAGGAGTGTCCGAAATGATAAACAAATTACACCTGGCAATGATAGAGCTGTACAGCGGAGATGCCAAGAGAATACAGCATTTCTGCAAGGTACACAGCTATGCAAAGCTCATCGGTGAATCGGAAAATCTGGACAGCAGGAGCCTGTTCATTCTTGAGGCCGCTGCACTTACCCACGATATCGGCATTCACACCTGCGAAGAAAAATACGGCAGCTGCGGCGGCAAGCTGCAGGAAAAGGAAGGCCCTGCAATAGCTGCAAAGCTGCTCAAAGAGCTGGGCTTTGATGACGATGTTTCCGAAAGGGTACAGTTCCTGATAGCCCATCATCATACATACGATAACATTGACAGTGCGGACTATCAGATACTTGTTGAAGCCGATTTCCTTGTAAACATCATGGAGGACGGACTTTCAAAGGAAGCTGCTCTGAGTGCGTATAACAGGATATTCAGGACAGGGTGCGGAAAGAAGATATGTAGGGATATGTTTGGGATTTGAGGTAGGTTATAGTTCTTTGCATTTTTCTTTATATGTGTTAGAATGAAAGTAACCTAATAAGACTGGAGTAATTTGAATGTCAGTATCAAGACAACTTCTGCCGGTGCTGCTTTCTGAAAAGAAAAATGCTGTAAAAGGCGGAATATACAATAAGATGCAGGTGGATTTTGCATACAACTCCAATCGTATTGAAGGTAACTGCCTGACTTATGAGCAGACCCGCTATATATTTGAAACACATACAATAGGCGGTACTGCATCAGTGAATGATGTTTTTGAGGCAGCTAATCATTTCAGATGCTTTGACTATATCCTGGATACTATAGATGAGCCTATATCCGAAAAGCTTATCAAAGAGCTTCATCGCAAACTTAAATCAGGAATTATTACAGACGATGATTCTGCTGTGGTAGGGGACTATAAGAAATATCCCAACACAGTGGGAGAGATAGCAACTACACTTCCTGAAGATGTTTCGGGGGCTGTCAGAGCGCTCATAGAAGAATTCAGTCACCGTAACGCAGTGGATATGTATGATGTGGCAGAGTTTCATGCTGAGTTTGAAAAAATACACCCTTTTTATGATGGCAACGGTCGTATCGGCAGGCTGCTTACACTTAAAATGTGCCTGCAAAATGGCATAGTTCCCTTTATCATCAGCGATCAAATGAAGCATTTTTACTATGCAGGGCTGAAAGAGTGGCAGATACAGCAGAAATATGCCCATCTGATAGATGTGTTCCTCGAATCTCAGGACGACATGAAAGCAGCTCTTGATTATTTCAGGATAGATTACGATCATACTGAGGTAACAGCAAGAGAGCTTATAAACAAGAGAAAATAAAAGTCACACTGATATACTTATGTGTATGAAACACAGAGCATATCAGTGTGATTTTTTATTTTACATACGATAATATTCCTTAAAAATGTAAAAATGTTCCGCAATGACACTGAGTGATTATAAGAATGATGTATAATAATATTAAAGGGAGATATCCGTGTGCGCTGGGGAGCGGTACAGTCCGAATATCATCATTTTGAAAGTTCTGTCTGATAAAATTTCGTTAAGATATATAATTTTGGCGTACCGCAAATAGCAGTAATGAAAAAAATGTTACAAAAGGCGACTTTACTATTTACAAATCGGCTTTTTGGGTGTATAATATTTAAAACCAATAAATGCCTTTTACCAAAATGGAGAGAACATGGAATCACATAGATCTGAAAAAAAGCGGACGATATTCTGGTCGGCTGCGGCGATAATTCTTATGGTCTGCATATTCGGCTTTTCCACCCAGAGCGGTACGGAAAGCAATGGGCTGAGTATGAAAGTGACCAAATTTTTTGCGGAGCTTCTTTTCTTCCGTTTTGACTCAATGGACATTGGGCAGCAGACCTTTATAATCACCGAATTGAATTTTTTTATAAGAAAGCTTGCACATTTTACTGTTTATACAGCTCTCGGAATGGTTGTTTATACGGCTGTGGTATCTTCGGGCATTAAGCTCAGACACAAGAGGCTGTGCTCGCTTGCAATATGTGCATTGTATGCTTCTGCCGATGAAATACACCAGTATTTTGTGTCAGAACGAACAATGCGTTTGAAGGACGTTTTTATCGACAGTATGGGTTCGCTTTTGGGCATTATTATAATAAGTGTTATAATTATTGTATATATGTATATCAAACAGCGTCAATGTGACAGGCAAAAATCAGAATAAATTTTACAGAAACATCATATTTTGCCTGCACAGCACATGGTTAGTGCTTTAAAGAGATGAAATGTGAAGCGAAAGTTAATATAAAAGCCGTATCTGTATGAATTTTATTACAAAATGATTACTATGGCTTTTGAAAAATATTATTGCCATATTGCACAGCACCTATCGGCGGTCGGGCGGTATTTATTGTTATATAGCGCATTGACAAGAATAATGCCTTGTGATATAATTTAAAACAGAATTGGTACATAATTTGTTTTAATGTGTAACATTTCTTATTCGCTTCTTAATCAAATTGTATTTGCCTTGAAGATGAATTTTATTCGGCGTATAAACTGCATATTGGTGTGAATGGCTGCTGATGAATGTCATCATTATAACTGTTGCTGTTTCTGCAGTTACAGTCATGCAGATGTCACAATCAAGTGCTGATATAGGCAGATTTTACCTGAATATGTCGAATTCTAAGGAAAAGTGACAGTTATATGTTATTGGAATTGTCAATGGTAAGGAGGACCTTATGCACACTTCACTTGTAATAATGGCGGCAGGGATTGGGTCACGCTTTGGAGGCGGTATAAAGCAGCTGGAAGCGGTAGGCCCCGAAGGCGAGCTTATCATTGACTATTCCGTTCACGACGCTATTGAAGCAGGCTTTGACAAGATAATTTTCATTATCAGGCGTGCAATAGAAGAGGATTTCCGAAATATCATCGGAAACCGCATTGAAAGTGAATGCGAAAAGCTTGGTGTAAAGGTCTGCTATGCTTTCCAGTCACTGGAGGATATTCCAAACGGCAGGAAGCTTCCGCAGGGTAGGACAAAGCCATGGGGAACAGGTCAGGCAGTACTTGCGGGCAAAGAGTTCATCAATGAGCCGTTTGCCGTGATAAATGCCGATGACTATTATGGCAAGAAAGCCTTTGTTCAGATACACGATTTCCTTGTTGAGCATGGGAGCAGTTCTCCCGATATGCTCTGCATGGCAGGATTTATTTTAAAGAACACTCTCAGTGAAAACGGTTCCGTTACCAGAGGTATTTGCCATGTTAACGATGCGGGATTTCTCACTGATATTACCGAGACAAAAAATATCGTAAAAAAAGGCGATGCGGCATATGCTGATGATATGCTGCTTGATATAAATTCTCATGTATCAATGAATATGTGGGGATTTGCACCTGAGTTTATCGGCAGGCTTGAAAAGGGCTTTGAGGAGTTTTTTGACAGCATTGACGATGAGCTTACAGCTGAGTATTTGCTGCCAATATTTATCGGAAAGCTTCTTACGGAAAAAAGCATTTCCGTAAAAGTGATTGAAACCACCGACAAGTGGTTTGGTATAACTTACAAAGAAGACGTTCCGTCAATAAAAGCAGAATTCAGAAAGCTTGCTGAATGTGGTTATTACAGCGAAAAGCTTTTTGATGACATTAAGGTACGGGTGTGATGAAATATTCTGGGGGGATAACATTGGATAATCTGCAAACTATTGAAAATGAAGCTCAGGCTGAAATAAAATCGGTTTCTGATACAATATGTGCATCTAAACCTGTATATGATTTTTTTAAGAGAGCATTTGATATTATATCAACGATTTTGGCAAGTGCTTTATTAATAATACCATTCATAGTGATTTCTGCTGTTATTGTTGCAAAAGATGGATGGAGTCCGTTTTATGTACATAAAAGAATTGGCAAAAATTTTAAAAGTATTGGTGTTTATAAATTTCGGAGCATGAAGAAAAATGCGGATGATATTGAAAAAATGTTGACTCCCGATCAATTAGCTGAATATAAAGAAGAGTATAAGCTTAAGGATGATCCTCGACTTATCGGATACAGAACAGTTGGTGATGGTGAAAAATGCTTTGGGGCCAAGCTGCGCAGGTCAAGCCTTGATGAGCTTCCACAGATAATGGTAAATATTCTTATACTTGGAAATATGTCGGTTGTTGGTCCAAGGCCTATACTGGAAAGCGAATTAAAAGAGAATTATACTTCTGACGAACAAAAGCTTCTGCTTTCTGTGAAACCTGGCTTGACAGGTTATTGGCAAGCTTATGCAAGGAATAATGTGGGATATTCGGATGGAGAACGTCAGAAAATGGAATTGTATTACGTACAAAATAGATCTTTTTTGCTTGATTTGAAGATAATTTTTAAGACGATTGAAGCAGTTTTACTTAGAGAAGGGTCAAGGTGAAATAAAATATTCCGAGGTTAGCAGTTAACTGATATTCATTGAACCACTATACTGGTAGATAACTAATGTATATTGGTGCTTTGAATGCATAAATTTTGGGATTTAACTGTCTTGGGCCTTTATTATATAGTATTTACGAATATCGGAGGCAGTAAGCTAGCGGTATATAGCTACAAGTTCTCTTACAGATTTGAGAATCTATTCAAGGACTAATTTAAAAACTATAATAAACAGAACTGCATTTAAGTTCTTGGTTAATAACGAAAGGAAGCACAATGAAAGTAGTAATCCTAGCCGGTGGCTTTGGAACTCGTATTTCCGAAGAATCTGCATATAAACCAAAGCCAATGATTGAGATTGGCGGAATGCCAATCCTATGGCACATTATGAAAACCTATGCTGCCTATGGCTATAACGAATTTATCATCTGCGCAGGCTACAAGCAGCATGTGATTAAGGAGTGGTTTGCGGATTATTTCCTGCATACTTCGGATATCACCTTTGATTATACCAATGGCAACAATGAAATGATTGTTCACAATAAGCACGTCGAGCCTTGGAAGGTCACAGTGGTGGATACTGGTCTGAACACTCAGACCGGCGGACGGGTTAAGCGCGTTCGGGAGTATATTGGTGATGAGCCCTTTATGCTTACTTACGGAGATGCTGTTGGAAATGTAAACATTTCAGAACTGATTGCCTTCCATAAGACACATGGGAAAATTGGTACCATGTCCATGTACAACTTTGGTCAAAATAAAGGCGTTGTGGAAGTGGGTGCTAATGGTGTAATTGATGCGTTCCGTGAAAAGTCCGATATGGACGGAGATTTGATTAACATTGGATTTATGGTGTTCCAGCCGGAGCTGTTTGACCTCATTGAAGGGGATACTACTGTATTCGAGAAGGGCCCACTGTCCAAGCTGGTTGCCAAGAAAGAGTTGGTTGGCTATGTACATAAGGGGTACTGGCAGTGTATGGATACTCTTCGTGAGAAACAGCAGTTGGAAAAGCTGTGGGAATCCGGTAAGGCGCCTTGGAAGGTGTGGGAGGACTAATGGATAAATTTGATTTGAGCTTTTATAAAGGAAAAAAGGTGTTTGTTACGGGCCATACGGGCTTCAAGGGCTCTTGGCTGTGCAAAATCCTTGCCAATGTCGGTGCAGTTGTGACGGGTTATTCTCTGAACCCGCCGACTTCCCCTTCTCTGTTTGAAATTGCCGATATCCAGCAGGATGTGCATTCTGTGGTTGGCGACATTCGGGATTATAAGGCATTGAAGGCGGCTTTTGACGAGGCACAGCCGGAGATTGTGCTACATCTGGCGGCGCAGCCCATTGTCCGTGACAGCTACAAAGACCCCGCCTATACATACGAAGTCAATGTAATGGGTACGGTGAATATCTTGGAATGCGTCCGCAACAGCAGCTGCGTAAAGTCCTTCCTGAACGTGACCACAGACAAGGTGTATTTAAATAAGGAGTGGGCATGGGGCTATCGGGAAAACGAGGAGTTGGACGGCTTTGACCCCTACTCCAACTCTAAGTCCTGCTCGGAGTTGGTGACGCATTCTTATAAAAACAGCTTCTTTGCAGATGACCATGTGGCGATTTCTACAGCCCGTGCAGGCAATGTGATTGGCGGCGGCGACTTTGCCAATGACCGGATTATCCCGGACTGCATTCGGGCGGCAATTAAGCACGAGGATATCGTGGTGCGCAATCCCTTCTCCACCCGGCCCTATCAGCACGTTCTTGAACCTCTGTATGCTTACCTGATGATTGCGGCGATGCAGTATGACGACGGTAAGTATGCCGGTTACTACAATGTGGGTCCCGATGATGTTGACTGCTTCCAGACCGGCGCACTGGTTGACTTGTTTGTCAGCAAGTGGGGCGATGGCATGAATTGGGTCAACCGATATGATGGTGGCCCTCACGAAGCAAACTTCCTGAAGCTGGACTGCTCTAAGCTCAAGACCACCTTTGGCTGGAAACCCCACTGGAATCTGGATACCGCCATTGAGATGGTAGTGGAATGGAGCAAGTGCTGGGCGGAAGGTGGGGATATCCGGGCTTGCATGGATAACGAAATTGACACTTTTTTGAAAATGGGAGAATAAGGATGGAAAAAGTGATTGTAACAGGCGCAAATGGATTTATCGGCAAGACGCTGGTGAATGCGCTGCTGGCAAAGGGCTATCAGGTGACAGCATTGGATGTGCGCTTTGATGATGTGCTGGCAAAGGACGAGCGGATTACCTGCGTGAATGTGATGAACAAGGAAGTAGCGGCTTTGATGCAGGAAATTCCTCAGGCAGAGTACAAGTGCTTCTTCCATCTAGCATGGGTGGGAACCTCTGGTTCTGCCCGGGCAGATTACAATGTACAGTTGAATAACGTGAAGCTGACCTGCGACTACATCAAGCTGTGCAGTGAGATTGGCTGCAAGCGTGTGGTTTACGCTTCCAGCATCAATGAGATGGAAACCTACGAATATCTCCAGTCCGATGATATTGAGCCTGCCGGCGGCTACATTTACGGCACCGGAAAGCTGGCAGCCCATCTCATGGGCGAGACTGTTGCCAAGCTTAACGGCATCGAGTTCATCCCAGTTATCATCACCAATATCTACGGCGTGGGCGAGAAGTCTGCCCGAATGATTTATACTTCCATCAATAAGCTGGTGCATAAGGAACACTGCTCCTTTACTGCCGGTTACCAGACCTACGACTTTATCTACATTACCGATGCCATCAACTCTATAATTGCTGTGGCAGAAAAGGGAAAGGCGTTCAATCGCTACTACATCGGCAGTGGCGAACCCAAGCCCCTGCGGGAGTTCCTGCTGGAAATGCGGGATATCGTTGACCTGGAGGCAGAGTTGGGTCTTGGCGACCTTCCCTTTAAGGGCGTGGATATCTCCTACGACCAGTTTGACTTGAAGAAAGTTGAGAGAGATACAGGGTACATCAACCAGATTCCTTTTGCTCAGGGTATCAAGATGACAGCAGATTACATTAGAGGTGAAGCATAATGGTACAGAAATTTGATTTTCAGGAGCTGGATTTGAAGGGCGCTTACCTGATTAAGCCTTTCTATGCAACCGACAATCGGGGTGGCCTGATTAAGGACTATAACGTGGATACTTTCAAAGCCAATGGGATTGAACACGACCTGAAAGAGGTATTCTACACCATCTCCAAGCGTGGTGTCATCCGTGCTACCCACTTCCAGCTGGGAAAGCAGCAGGCTAAACTGGTGCGCTGTATTTCAGGTCATGTTTATGATGTTATCGTTGACCTGCGCCCGGATTATCCCACCTTCGGTCAGTGGAGAGGCTTTCACCTGACCGGCGAGAACACCAATATGCTGCTGGTGCCGCAGTATTTTGGACACGGTTATCTGGTAATCGAAGATTCCGTAGTCAGCTATAAATGCGCAGAAGTTTTCTATGGTGAAGGCGACTCCGGCATTATGTATAATGACTCGAATATCGGCATTGAATGGCCCTTTGAACTGATTGGTGGAGACAAAAATTTGATTATCAGCGAGAAGGACTTAAATTTGATGAGTTTTGAAGATTATAAGAAACTGTAAGTAATAGGGAGAACAGGATGGATATTGTCTATTCCTCCAGTGACAGCTACTGCGAAATTGCAGGTATTTCCATGTTGTCTTTGCTGGAACACAATCGCAATGTAAAAGAACTAAATATATATTTGATTGACAACAACATTTCTGAGGATAACAAGCAAAAGTTGGAGGGTATGATTGCAGCCTTTGGCAGGACCTTGACTTACTTGAACCACCCGGATATTGAAAAGCGTTCTGCGACAGAAATCAATGTTGGACGTTGGAATATCAGCACATTTTATCGCCTTTTCTTGCCTTCTATGTTGCCTGAAACAGTGAAAAAAGTGTTGTTTATTGACTGTGACACATTGGTTATGCAGGACTTAACCCCTTTGTGGGAAATGGATATGGGTGATAAGTGGCTTTATGGTGTTGATGACTGCCGAGGTGAAGCCTATCGTACCAATCTTGGCCTAAAGCCGGAGGATAATTATATCAATAATGGTGTCATTCTAGTGGATTTGGAAGCATGGCGCAAAAACAATGTCGAAGAAATGTTCCTGCAGTACATTCGCACAAATCAGGGCGATATTACATTTGTAGACCAAGGTGTTCAGAATGGTGTCTTAAGTAAGCTGGGACGCTCTGGATTATTGCATCCGAAATACAACTGCATGACGATTTTCTTTGCCTTTGATTACAAAAATCTGATTAAGCTCCGTAAACCGCCCGTTCCGGGAGATCCTGCGCAGTACCAGGAAGCGGTAGAAAATCCTGCTATTGTTCATTTTCAGTCCTGCTTCCGTATGAGCATTCGTCCTTGGGTGGAAGGCTGTAAGCACCCATATGCGAAAAACTATCTGGAATACAAAACAAAGAGTCCTTGGAAGGATACGCCCATGATGCCGGACGATCGGACTATACCCCAGAAGCTCCTGAGCTTCTGCACAGGTATCATGCCGGAAGGATTGATGGTTGACTCTATTTCTTTTGTACACACAAAGATATATCCGTTTGCAAGAAATCTGAAACAGAGAATGAATAGGAAATGAGTGTTAATTCAAGACTACATTTTTGGAGAATCACACTGCGGCGCTGACTGATTCTCATAAGGTTGATGCTCTATGGGAACGGCGGCTTTCGGGCAAAACTCTTAAAGAAAAGCGGTGTGTTCGGCGCAATGGGAAAAAACTGCTGGTATGAGTCGCATAAACTGCCTAGCGAACCGCAGCTGTTTTTTATGGGGGACAATGTGAATATTGCGACAGATGCTGCAATTCTAAACCATGATATCGTTTCTGTTATGATTAACAATATTAATGGATTACAAAAGTGTAACATTCGTCGGGGGGTAACAATGTGTTCATTGGCGGACAATCCTTTATCCTGTACGATGTGACCATTGGCAACAACGTTATCATTGGGGCAGGAAGCATTGTTACCCGGGATATTCCCAGCGGTAGTGTGGCTGTTGGCTGTCCTGCGAAAGTAGTTGATCGATTTGAGGATTCTGTAGAACGTTATATTCTGTCAAATTCCAGAGGTGGCAAATAGAAAGACATTGTTCTGATTGGAGATTGTATGCTTGATTTTGAGTTATTGAAATATTGTTATGGATGTACAGCGTGTGTGAATGCGTGTTCTCGGGGTGCAATTCGGATGATTCAGGCGGTCGATGGCAGTTATGTTCCGCAAATAGACCGAAACCTATGTATTGGTTGCGGGAAGTGTGACAGGGTATGTATTCATCAGCATGCCAGTTGCTCTCATACTCCAATTGCGGCAGAGGGCTGTTATGCAGCATACCAGTTGGATGAAGTCGAACGTAAATCTTCTACATCCGGAGGTATGTTCTTTACACTCGCACGGGAGATTTTGCAGCAGGGCGGCTTTGTATGCGGATGTGTTTGGAATGACCAAATGGATGCAGTCCACATTGTTTCCAATAAATTGGAAGATATCGAACGGATGCGCAACTCCAAGTATGTGCAGAGTGATATGGGCAGCTGTTTGGCAGAGGTTCAGCAGTTGCTGAAAATCGGAAAAATAGTCATGTTCTGCGGGACTCCCTGCCAATGTGTTGCTTGCGGGGCCGTAGTAGGTGATTCTGAGAATCTATTAAAAGTTTCCTTGATCTGTGAAGGGGTTCCTACCCCTGGTGTGTGGAGAAGATATCGTGAGGCAAAAGCCAAAGAATATGGCGAGAAAATTAGAACAGTAAATTTCCGTAGCAAAGATCCAGTAGGTTGGTCACTTCCGTATTATGTTATAACAACAGAATCAGGAAAAAAAAAGATGGAATTAAGCTATAAGGAAAATGCTTATGTCTTGGGGATGCTTCAGGGATTGACATACCGCCAAAGTTGCTATCACTGTGAATTTAAGGGCAGCAACGGCAGCGCAGATTTGATTATTGGTGACTTGTGGAAAGTAGAAAATCGTCTTCTGAATATGAGTGCCAACAAGGGGATTTCTGCACTGATTATCAACACTAAAAAAGGGGGAAAATGGATTGAACGGGTGACTGATGCAATATATATGGAAGAATATCCTATTGACACGGTGCGTGTAAACAATTCTCCACTTGAATGCGCAGCGGAAGAGAATGCAAGTAGGATTAAGTTCTTTGCAAAGCTAGATGCTATACCCATTGAAGAAAATCTGAATCAAAACATTGTTCTTGGAAATAGAAAAAAGAATTTTGTTACTAAGGTGCTGATTCGTATGAGGTTATATAAGCCATTGTGGAAAGTGGTACATTTGCTGCGCGACCGATGATAGCAGAGCAACCAAGGAGATGAACAAAAACGTGAAAATTTTGTTGGTAAACAAATATTTCAATATGCACGGTGGTTCAGAAACCTATTTCTTTGGGTTGGCAGAACTGTTGCAGAATGAAGGACATGAAGTGATTTTCTTTTCTATGCAGGATGAAAAGAATCTGCCATGTGCCCAGAGTGAATATTTTGTCAGCAATGTGGATTTTAACGGAGATATCAGCGTTCGGGATAAAATTGCGGCAGCATTTCGCATGGTATATTCCTTTGAAGCGAAGAAGAAATTCTCGGCACTAATCGAAAAGGAGAAGCCGGATATCATTCATATCAACCTTTTTCATCGGGTACTTACGGCCTCCATTGTGGATGCCGCAAAAAAATATGATATTCCCGTTGTGTTTACAATGCACGACCTTAATTGTATATGTCCGAATCATGTAATGTTGGATCATGGAGAAATTTGTGAGGACTGTCTGCACGGTAACTATTTGAATTGCATAAAGCGAGTGTGCTTTAAGGATTCCCGTGCAAAGTGTATGATGGCTGCACTGGAGAGCGAATTCAATAAACGAAGTGGCTTGTATAATAAAATTGATTTGTTTATTACACCTTCTGAATTTTATAAGGAAAAAATGCAAGAATCTGGCTTGACAAGATCTCCTATCATTCATATGAAAAATTTTCTTCCGGCGCAGACAATATACTCAGTACAGGGTACCAGAGGAGAATTTGTTCTTTATTATGGGCGTTTATCTCGAGAAAAGGGAATCCTAACGTTGGTGCGAACAATGAAAAAAATACAAAAAGTTCCGCTAGTAATCATTGGAACTGGTCCAGAGGAAGAGACCATTCGGCAGGAAGTGCACCGGCTGGGGTTGGAAGAAAGGATTACTTTGGCGGGATTCAAAAGCGGAGAGGCACTTTGGCGCTGTGTAAGAGAGAGCGCTTGCGTGGTAGTTCCTTCTGAGTGGTATGAGGCAAGCGGATATACAGCGTGCGAAGCCCAAGCCATGGGAAAGCCGATTATTGTGACGGATGCAGGTGGTCTGCCGGAAAATATCATTGATGGTGAGACTGGTTTTGTTTGCCCGATGAAAGACGAATCGGCTTTGGCGGAAGCCATTGAACGAATTATAAATCTGAGCGATAAAGATTACCATCGAATGGCGGAGCGGGCTGTGGGAAACGCTAAAAAGCTATTTTGCGCATCTAATTATGTAGAAAAGCTAATCAGGCTTTATGCGAATCTAAAAAGAAACGGGAATTGATGATGAAAGTATACACGCAAACATGGTATAGAGGTAATAATTATGGCAGCGTGCTACAGGCATATGCGTTGCAGCACATCATAATGGATATGGGGTATGAGAGTAGTATATTGAATTATAAGCCGACAAAGGTGGATTTGTGGAAGCTAAAGTTTATCAATCATAGCTTTAAAGAGACGATTCAGTATAAGATCAATGAATTTCTCATGAAGAAAAATGGAGCATCGAGTGAAATAAATAATCTCACGATTTTTGATGATTTTCGTGAGAAACATATGCGGATTACATCATTGTGCTCTACTGCGTCGGAAATTGCAAAGGTATGTGGCAGTGATGCTGTGTTTATCTGCGGAAGTGACCAAATATGGAACCCATACTTTTATGATCCCTATTATTACCTTGAATTTGTGCAGGATTGTTATAGAAAAATTGCTTATGCGCCGAGCTTTGGGGTTGAGAACGTACCAAACAACAATCGCAAACGAATTCAAAAAGCGATTTCTCAATTTCGATATATTTCGGTCAGAGAAAAACGTGGGGCAGAAATCGTATACGATTTAACAGGCCAACATGCGGAGTTAACGGTAGACCCTACAATGTTGGTAACTATGAAGCATTGGAGAACGCTTTCTGTTTCAGTTGTAAAAGAGAAGAAATATCTGTTCTGCTATTTTCTTAGTGCAGATCCAAGATATTTGAAAACAGCAGAAGAAATTGCAGCAGAAAAAAATCTGACGATTCGTATGCTTCCTATGGTGGCAGCAGACTTCAGTAAAGATGGAACCATCAAAAATCCGGTAGGACCGCGTGAATGGCTTGGACTTATAGAAAATGCGGAGTATATACTGACGGACTCGTTTCATTGCACACTGTTTTCAATTCGATACCATAAACAATTTAACGTGTTGCAACGCTTTAAAGATGGAGACAAACGGGGGCAAAATAGCCGTATTCATTCGTTGCTTCAAGTAGTGGATATGGGTGACAGACTGGTTGTACCGGGAGAAAAAGCAAATACTGACACAATCAGAAGTAGTCGTTTTCAGAGCTTAGATGACCAGATGGAAAAGTTAGCGGAAAGCTCTAGGCAGTGGCTTGAACAGGCACTGCACGAGTGCGAAGGAGCATGCAATTCAAATGATCGATAAACTGGAAAAAACTAAATGTACGGGATGTTTTTCATGTGTGCAAAAGTGTCCAAAAAAGTGCATTGATGTTATTAAGGATGAAGAGGGATTTCTGGTTCCAGCGGTTAATATGGAATTATGCATTGGTTGTGATTTGTGCGAGAAGGCGTGTCCACAGCTTAATCCTGTTTTCAAGAACGAGCCGATGGAAACCTACGCAGCGTATGCAAAAGAAAAGACAATCGTTGAAAAAAGTACGAGCGGTGGAGTTTTTGCGGTTGTAGCTGCGACTGTTTTAAAAGATGGTGGTGTGGTATTTGGTGTAGAGATGACGGACGAGGGAATCGTCAGAACCTGTGCCATCGAGAAAACAGAAAATCTTTATAAACTGCAGGGCAGTAAATATGTTCAGGCAAATACAAGAACCGCTTATGAGCAGGTTAGAGAATATTTACAACGAGATAAGATAGTACTGTTTAGCGGTACACCGTGCCAAGTTGCTGGATTGTATGCGTATCTGGGAAAAGAACACAAGAACCTGTATACGGTCGAAGTTGTGTGCCATGGTGTTCCCAGTCAAGAATTGTTTGATTGGTATAGAGCATGGCTTGCAAAAAAATTAAAGAGCAAAATTGTGAATTGGTCTTTCCGCAATAAAGAAAAGGAGGGGTGGGCACAAATCGATAAACTGGAACTTTCTGACCGAGTTATATACAGAAGAGAACGGTTAGATCCCTATACATATACTTATTTGAAAGGCTATTCTCTGAGGGAAAGCTGTTATAACTGTCAATATTGCTGTTCGAAGCGATGCGCAGATATCACAGTGGGGGATTATTGGGGGATTTCCATTCATCATCCAGAGTTCAATAATGTATGTGGAGTAAGTTTATTGCTTATCAATACTGAAAAAGGACGTATAATTCTGGACAGGATTAAAGAAGAAGTGAAGTTGCTCCCATCCAATTATGAATTTATGAAGATGCATAACAGCGGGTTAGTAGACAGTTTTCCAAGACCTTTCCAGAGGGAGATGTTTTATAGAGATTTCAAGAGGAAAACGATGGATGCATTTGTAAGGCAAAATATGAAGGTGCCACCTAATGTCCGGGAAATCATACGGCAGTATGTTCCTAAGAAAGTCAGAAGTGTAGTTAAAAATAAAAAAGGTTGAGTATTATTTTATGAAAATTCTGCATATAACATATGGATTTAATGGCGGTGGAGTGGGATTTGTCATTGCTAATTATTGCACAAACCGACCAATGCCGGGTATCGAATTTGATATCGTCGGAGAAAGCATCGGAAAACCGCATCTTTTACAAGAAAGATTTGAAAAAGCTGGTTTCCACACGTTTTATGTAACGCCCAAAAAGGAAAACATCCTAAAAAATATTATGGAGATGTACTATATTATTCAACGGGGGCGATATGATGCTGTGCATGTCCACTTTGAGGAATGGTCATTTTTATATTTGTGGATTGCTAAAATATGTGGGGTAAAAATACGAATTTGTCACGCCCATATGGCATATATGACCGGTGCGACAACGAAACCATATTATAAATTATTCCGTAAAATGCTTAATAGATTTGCTACGTTGCGGTTGGCATGCTCCAAAGATGCTGGAGAGCATTTATTTGGAAACAACCCTTATACGGTGCTAAACAATGCTATTGAAGCGGAAAAATATGTATTTGATCCGGAGAAAAGGATACAAATCCGAAAAAAGTTAGATCTAGTGGACAAGTATGTTGTTGGTGTGGTCGGACGCCTGTCCTATCAGAAGAATCCACAATTTACGGTTGAGATTTTTGAAAAAATAAAGGAAGTTAAATCACAGGCAGTGCTAATGTTTATAGGCCAGGGAGAACTTGAAGAGGATGTTCGCAACCTTGTGAATGCAAAAAAACTGCAGGAAAACGTTTTATTCTTGGGATTACGTACAGATGTACCGGCTTTGCTTCAAGCAATGGATGTTTTTGTGTTACCATCTCGATTTGAAGGGCTGGGAATTGTATACATTGAAGCTCAAGCGGCAGGTCTAAAAACATTTGCTACAGCTGAAGTAGTACCGCAGGAGGCGTGCATCTCCGAAAAATTATTTACGTATCTTCCTAGAAATGCCTCTGCGAAGCAATGGGCAGATACTATTTTGGCAACAGATATAAGCCATAGAGAAAACACCTTAAAATTGATTCAGAACAATGGGTATGATATTATGATTGAGTGCCAAAAGTTGTACAGAATATATATAGAAGCATTAGGAGGAGTGTATGAAAGCATTTCATAACAAATGGTTCGTATTCTTTTCAATGATGTTTCTATTTAAACCGGGAATATTGTCAGGAATGTCATCACTAGGAGCCATTGATTCGCTATTTGATATTATGCGGATTTTACTCTGTTTTGTATGCGGTTTATTACTGATAAAAAGTACAATACTGATAAACAGGGTTTCAATTGTGTTAGGGTTAATTGCTTGCAATGAAGTGTGGAAAATTCTGTCATCATTCATGAACGGAATCTCATATGCAGATTGGGGAGCAACATTAAACGTATTTGGCATTAGTATATTCACTTATCTTTCACTGAAACAAAACCCTAAAGCATTTTTTGAAGGTGGAAGTTTGCTGCTTGGCAGTTATGCTGTTATTAATACTTTGACTGTTTTTTTGTTTCCAAATGGAATGTATGCTTCTTCTATGTATACAATGAATTTCTTCTTGAGTTATAGAACAGCGTGGTTTATTTTCTATCTGGAAGCTGCATTTTTATGTTTGTTGAATAATGAGCTGTATCCATCAAAAAAAGCAAAGAAATGGCTGGTGTTCGTCCTTTTGTGCGAATATTTATCAATGATAAAAGTATGGACAGCTACAGGGTTGTTTTGCATCACATTAGGATTGCTATTAGTTTATTTGTGGAAGAAAAAAAGAATTCCCTTCTTTTCCGTGAAGGTAATCATTATTGTTGAAATAATTCTCTGCGCTATAATTGTTGTATTTCACATGCAAGAAAAATTTTCGTTTATAATTGTTGAAATATTAAAAAAAGATATTACTTTTTCTCAAAGAGTACGTATATGGAACAATGCTCTTGATGCTGTTTTAAAATCGTTGAAATCGCTATGGATTGGATACGGTGCAATGAACACTTCTAGAGCTGTTAGCATTCTTGGATATGGTGTGAATCATGCACATTGCTATTATCTAAATACTACGCTGTATTATGGCATCGTGGGACTTGGCTTAGGTTTATATACAATATATTATGCTTTTTCTGGACAAACAAAAAATAAAATAGAGCAATCGGTTGAATTTGTTAATTTGGGGATGCTAATTTCACTTATGACGGCATTCCAAGTTGAATCCATGATGAGCATTGGGTATTATTTGTGTATGATGTATATTGTTGCAGCATATCTTAATTCAAAGAAACAACTGTTAATAACTTTTTGATTTGAGGAAATTAGAAACATGGAAAAAAAGGTAACAGCAGCGTTTGGTTGGAAGTTTTTTGAACGGATATCTGTACAAGGAACAAACTTTCTGGTAACACTTTTACTTGCAAGACTTCTTACACCATCAGATTATGGAACGGTGTCGATTGTGACGATTTTTATCGCACTAGCCACAACATTTGTTCAGGGGGGATTTAATACTGCACTTATTCAAAAAAAAGATGTCGATGGAAATGATTATCTCACGATTCTTGCGTTTTCCGAATTTGTTGCAATGATATTGTATTTTTTGATATATGTGACGGCACCATTTATTGGAAGATGCTATAATTCTGTGGAATTATGCAGTCTTCTGCGGGTGATGGCCATTGTTCTTTTTCCTGGGGCATTCAATTCCATTCAAGTTGCCTATGTGACTAGAGATCTACGTTTTAAAGTTTTAACAGTGTCAAGTTTTATGTCTGCGTTAATTGCAGCTGCAGTTGGCATTGGTTTGGCAGTTGCAGGTTTTGGTGCATGGGCGTTGGTTATCCAACAGTTGGTAAATCAAACAGCAACATGCTTTATAACATATTGCATCGTTCGGTGGATACCACAAGGCAAGCTGTCCATTCAAAGCCTGAGAAACCTCTTACCATTTGGGGCAAAAGTTTTTGCGTCAAATTTTATTGTTTCTTTGTTTTTGGATATTAGAAGTTTACTCATTGGTCAGATATATTCGTCAGAAGCACTTGGCTTTTTTAATCGTGGAAAGCAGTTTCCACAAGCTGTTATGGAAAGTATCAATGGCACAATACAAACTGTGCTTCTTCCGGTCTATTCGCAAAAACAGGATTCTGTAAGCAGTGTTACGAAGATGGTTTCTAAAACTGTGAGAATGTCTAGTTTTCTGCTGTTTCCGATGATGGTTGGTCTTGCAGCTGTTGCTGAACCGCTGGTAGCATTACTCTTGACAGATAAGTGGCTAGAGTGCGTTCCGTATCTACAGATTTTTGCGATTGGATATCTGTTTCAGGCTATACAACTGGCTATCATTCAGGCTATTAAGGCGATAGGAGACAGTGGTACGCCATTAAAGTTGGAAATAATCAAAAAATGCGTTGAATTGTTTTTTCTGGTTGTAACGATAAAGAAAGGTGTACTTATTTTTGCGTCATCTTTGCTGCTTTGTAGTGCTATTTCTCATTTGCTAAATATGATTGCAGCTAGAAAAATTTTGAAATATGCGATTAAACAACAAATTGCAGATGTTTTACCTGCTACTTCATTTTCTGTTGTTATGGCCATTTGCGTCAAGAGTGTTATTCGAATTCTAGATGGTGAATTGGTTAGTCTTTTGGGCGGAATTGGAATAGGGATGGTTGTATATCTTCTTTTGTGTGTTTTATTTCATGTTCCAGAATTGGAATTGATAAAAAAATCTATGTCTAGAATAATGCGGTACTCTCCGTCGAATAGACAGGAAAAATAATATAAGATTTTAGGGCTGTTGTAAAATAGCCCTAAAAAATGAGATAGGCTTCCCCAAAATGGGGTGTTTATGCTAACAATAGCATTGTGTTTCCTTTTTGCCACTGTTTATAATATTACTCAAAATATTCAAATTATTAAAAAAATGCGTGTGAGAACCTGTCCACATAGGATCAAAATCTACGCAAAAGCGTGTGGATATGCCAAATAATACACATAGTTTCAGCGTGAACAGCTTTTATCTCATAGTCTTTTGAAAGGCGACGTGAACCCTGAAACCATGGGTTCTGAAAATCGAACCGTGTAAACGCAATAATCGCCAAAATTCTGACCATACTAAAAATGCAGCCAAAGAGGGCAACGCTGAGGAGCGACCCGACGCAGGCTGCGGAATAAAACGGTGAAGAGCAGTGACAGAAATGTTGCTGCTTTTCTTCATCTTCACCGGATATTCCCAAAGCGGATAAACCTCAAGGGAGTATAGCCTTGTTCCAAGGCTTGGGCAGAGCCCTCATCAGCCGTCAGGCTGCAAACCTGTCCTCAAAGAAAATCGCAAGCTGAGAATACGCAAGTCCCCAGTCACGAACGGGCATTGTCCACTTCTTTGAGATCTCTTTTACGCTCATAAAAATGATTTTTCTGATTGAATCATCAGTCGGAAAAATTGCCTTGGATTTGGTAAATTTCCTTACCATTCTGTGGTAGCTTTCGACCGCATTCGTTGTATATATTATCTTCCGTATCTCCTGCGGATATTCAAAGAAAACAGTCAGTTCTGACCAGTTTTTGTCCCATGATTTTAAGATGTTGGGATACTTTAGGATTTGTTTGCAAATCCATTCCCATATTTTCACGAAACTCTTCCTTTGCATATTCTGCATCGTCAAGATTGACCGCACCATAGATCTTTTTAAGGTCTGCACACACTGCTTTTCTGTCTTTGTAGGGTACAAATTTGCAGCTGTTTCTTATCTGATGAACGATACAGAGCTGATTTTTTGTTCTTGGAAATATTGCATTTATTGCGTCACAAAGTCCTGTCAAATTGTCTGTGACATCATCTTCCGAATGGAAGCTGGCTATGAAAATGTCCGTAACACCGCGGTTTTTCAGGTCTGAGCATATACTTGCGTAGAAGCTTGCGGATTCATTTTCGGATATCCATGTGCCCAGAATTTCCTTCTGTCCCTCCATATTGATACCAAGCACGAAGTACACGCATTTGCTGATGATCTTGTTGTCTTTTCTTGAATTGAAAACAATTCCGTCAAAGAAAACTACTGGGTAAATTTTGTCGAGAGGACGGTTCTGCCAGTCATTTACTTCGGGAAGAATTTTGTCGGTTATTCGGGAAACAAGTCCCTGAGAAATTTCTGCACCATAGATTTCTCTGAGCGTATCTTCAATGTCACGCCGGGACATTCCCTTTGCGTACATTGCCATGATTTTTTGCTCAATTTCATCGGTGTGAGTCTGTCTTTTTTCGATGACCTTAGGCTCAAATTCACCGTTGCGGTCACGGGGTACGGATATTTCGCACTCGCCGTAATCGCTGGTTATGGTTTTCTTGCCATATCCGTTTCTGCTGTTGCCGGAATTGTTGCCGAGAGCAGAGTTTTTCTCATATCCGAGATGCTCGTCCATCTCAGCTTCAAGCATCTGCTCTATCGTTCCTGCAAACAACTTTTTCAGCTTTGCCTGAATATCTCCTGTTGTTTCACAGTCTGCCATCAGAAGCTGAACGAGTTCCATTTCCTTTTCGCTTAATCCGTGATTTCTGTTTTTCATACCAATTTACCTCCAAATTTCTTTGTGGTTATTTTTGGCATTTACACAGTTTATTATTCAGACTCGATCCGGAATATCTTCCTCACGTTCATTGTCACGGCTTTCATCAATTCCGCATGACGTGCAGCGTATGGTTTCTACATAATGCTTTCTTACAAACATTCTTGCAGGAACATATACAAACTCGTCACGGATAAATTCTTTGCCTATGACCTCCATTTCACTTCCGCATTCGGGACATACCTTGCCCTCTGCTTCATGAATGACTTCTTCGGTTTCAAGGTTTTCAAAGGAATCCTTGTGAGTGCTGTGCTTTTTTCTTTCGTGAGTTACAACAGTTATCTTGTCTGCTTTTTCAATGATCTTTTCTTCGACAATATCTTCAGCTTCATTGAACAATGACAACTGTCCGTCATCTTCCATAATGACTTGTGTTTTCTCACTTTTCTGTCCGTACAATGCCTTTTTCAGAAGTGCAAGCTGTTGTTTAAGATCTGCATTTTCTTCTTCAAGAGATGAATTCTTTTCGGTAAGCATGGTAATTGCAGAAATATATGCCTGCTCCTTTTCGGGAGATAAAGCTGATTCTTCGCTGAGCAGTGCTTCTGATCTGAGTACTAATTCCTGATTTTCCATACCTTTTCACCTCTTGTTTATGATACATTTATTGTACCATAAACAAACGGAAAAGTCTGTATTTCCTATGAAAACAAAGCAATGCCATACTGTAAATTCAGTAAAGAACTCCTTGCTTTCCGGGCTTTATTGCTTTTTTCTGTTCAATTTCAAGTCCTTCGAGAAGCCACCTGAGCTGCTGTACGGATCAAGCAAAAGCTTACCCTGAACTATTGCAGCAAGACCGTCTATACCTTTTCTCATATCGGTGTATCCTGTTACTATGTAGACCGTTTTCTTACCAATGATACCGCTAAGCATTTCGCATCGCCCTGATGAGTGTGGTCATCATCTGCTCGCTGATGCCTTCGGGTATTTCGGCTGTCACTTCTCCGATACTGATCTTCACGCTGTGAGATTCTTCGGAAACTGTCATTACAGGCACAGGTATCTGCTCACATATTTCCTTTCGGAGTTTACGAAGATGATAGTAATATGTCTTTAAGTTGATGCCGTTCTCCCCGCACCATTCAGATACGGTCAATCCGCTTTCACTGCACCGTTGGATCCTTTCAGCCCATTCTGCCTGTTGTACCTGCTTTTTCACTATTGCTATTTCGTCCATTTTGCCCTCCTGCTAATTTAGTCCATCAGACCTTTTTAGTGTCTCATTTACTCCATTGGAGTTGGTTGGATGCCTTAGTCTATTTTAGCATTTGGCTTATTTATGGGTAAAGGCGGGGGTGGATTTGACGGGTACTAAGAAGCTCACGGCTCACGACCTTTCCCTTGTTTTCAAGAAGAGTGAGCAGGATACGGTATTCATTTTTGGTAAGATCTATTTTTTCACCGTTGAAGCTGAGAGTTGCATCGGATACGTTGAGCATTGCGCCTTTGTGGATGATGATATTTGTTTCCGAGCCGAAGTCGTATGTTCGGCGCAGTATCGCCTGGATCTTTGCCATAAGCACGGTCAGGTCAAAGGGCTTAGCGATAAAATCATCTCCGCCCATATTCATTGCCATCACAATATTCATATTGTCCGAGGCGGAGGATAGGAATACGACAGGAACTTAGGAGACTTTTCGTATCTCAGTGCAGTGATAAAATCCGTTATAAAACGGCAGACCTATATCCATAAGTACAAGATGAGGGGAAAGCTCTGAAAATTCGGCCATTATATCCTTGAAATTCTCTGTGCATCGTGCTTCAAAGCCCCATTTTTCAAGATGATTTTTAACAGCATTTGCTATTGTGCGGTCGTCTTCTATGATAAATATTCTGTACATTGCAGTCTCCTTTTTTGTGGTTTCTATTATTATAGCATATAAAAATAAGGAATACAAGACAGTCAGATTTGTATGGAGCGACCCTGACGGCAATGAAACATCTATGAGCTACATCGCCTTTTTTGAATGCTGCAAAGAGTTATCCTTCTTTGATAAGATAGGATACCCACGATTTAAGGCGATTGTGAAAAATATCATATTTGTTTTAACAATATATTTGCAAGTCTATATGCTAAAACTTGCAAATTTGTCTTGACATGGTAAGGATGCCGTGATATAATATTATCAGAGCAACACAGGCGTTGTACAACAAGGACGTTGTACCTGTGGTGCTCTTTTTTTATAAGGATGTGATTATATGGACGAAACTATCCTCAGTGCAGGCATCGACGTGGGAACATCTACGACACAGATAATTTTCAGCAGAATGACCATTCAGAACACAGGCGGATTCGGCTCCGTCCCCAAGATCGAGATAGTGGATAAAGAAATAATCCATGAAAGTGAGATATATTTCACCCCTCTGCTGTCGGAAAATGAGATAGACGGTGATAAGGTAAGCGACATTGTGATGTCGGAATACAAAAAAGCCAATCTCACCCCCGATATGCTCACCACAGGCGCAGTTATAATCACAGGCGAAAGCTCCCGAAAAAGCAACGCCCGCTCGGTTACCGAAGCCCTTTCCGAAACAGCAGGAAACTTTGTTGTAGCCACCGCAGGCCCAGACCTTGAATCGGTGCTGGCAGGAAAAGGCTCAGGCGCAGCAAGGCTTTCGGAGGAAACAGGAAAAACCGTTGCAAACTTTGATATAGGCGGCGGAACTACAAATATCTGCCTTTTCAGAGACGGCGCTGCCATAGATACCGCCTGCCTGGACATAGGCGGAAGGCTTATCAAGGTCGATGAAAGCGGCAGGGTGACATACATCGCACAGAAACTGAAAAAGCTTGCCGATATGAGCGGCATCAGCGTATCCATAGGCGATATCCTCACTCCCGAGACCGCAGAAAATATATGCAGAGAAATGACGGAAGTGATAGAACAGTCCGCAGGACTGAGAAAACCTGACAGCCGCCTGGAGCTTATGATAACGAACCATGGCATGAAAAGCGGCATAGTTCCCGATATCATTACCTTTTCGGGCGGTGTTGCCGACTGCATGGGCTATTCGGGAGAAGAGCAGTTCCCATACGGCGATATAGGCGTTTTCCTCGGTCACGCCGTGGCAGCTTCGCCTTTGCTTACCGAAAGAATGTCCGAAACGGCGGAGGAGACTATCCGTGCCACCGTTATCGGCGCAGGCAATTTCAGCATGGAGGTATCGGGAAGTACCATCGAATACACCTTCGGCAGTCTGCCTATAAAAAGCATTCCCGTTTCAAGGATAAAGCTTGAAACGTCAGAGGAAATCCCCTCTGCAGGGGAGCAGATAAGAAAGGGGCTTTCAAGGTATGAGAACCGTTTGACGGCAATATCAATGAAAGGTCTGCCCTGTCCCTCCTTCAAGGAGATAGAAGCTATGGCGGACGCTGTGTGCGCAGGTGCGGAAGGCTCCGACCAAAGCGTGCTTATCATCATTACCGAAGCGGATATCGGCAAGGCGCTGGGACAGGCTCTGAAACGTCGGATAAATGACAGGGACTTTATCTGCGTGGACGGCATCTCCTGCTCGGACGGTGATTTCATCGACATCGGCGAACCGCTTGCTCACGGCAAGGTGCTGCCCGTCATTGTAAAAACCCTGATATTCTCATAACCCACAAGGAAGGCGGATAAAAATGTCATATAAAGTAAGGCTTTACGGCAGAACATATGAATTTAAGGATATACGGGAAGTTATGTGCAAGGCGAACGAGCTGAAATCCGGCGACTGCCTTGCGGGTATCGCTGCAGAGGACACCAAGGAACGAATTGCGGCAAAAATGGCTCTGAGCAATATCACTGTCCATGATATCCGTGAAAACCCCGCAGTGCCCTATGAGCAGGACTCGGTAACAAGAATAATCCAGGACGACCTTAATATTCCCATTTATAACGAGATAAAGGGCATGACTATATCAGATCTGCGTGAGTGGATACTGGACAGCCGCACCACAGGAGATATGATACTCCGTGCAGGCAGAGGTATGACCAGCGAGGTTATTGCCGCAGTCTGCAAGCTGATGGGCAATCTTGACCTGATGTATGCCGCAAAAAAGATAGAAATAGTCACTCACTGCAACACATACCTCGGACTTCCGGGGACAATGGCTTCAAGATTGCAGCCGAACCACCCTACCGATGACCCCAAGGGCGTTGCCGCATCACTGCTGGAGGGACTTTCCTATGGCATGGGCGACGCTGTAATAGGCCTTAACCCTGCAACAGATTCGGCTGACTCCACAGGCGAGATACTCCGTCTTTTCAAGGACGTTATGGTAAAGTACGATATCCCCACCCAGAACTGTGTGCTTTCTCATGTTACAACTCAGATGGAAGCAATAAGGCAGGGTGCTCCCGCCGACCTGTGCTTCCAGTCCATAGCAGGCTCACAGAAATCCATGGACGCATTCGGCGTTACCGTGGAAATGCTTGAAGAAGCAAACGAGCTTATGCGCACCGAGGGCACGGGAACAGGCCCCAACTATATGTATTTCGAAACAGGTCAGGCGTCCGAGCTTTCCTCCGACGGTCACAACGGCTGGGATCAGCAGACCATGGAATCACGCTGCTACGGCCTTGCAAGGCACTATCACCCATTTATCGTAAATACAGTGGTAGGCTTTATCGGCCCCGAATACCTCTACGGCAGCGATCAGGTTCTGAGAGCAGGTCTGGAGGATAATTTCTGCGGCCATATGCACGGTCTGCCCATGGGCTGCGATGTGTGCTACACCAACCACAATACCTGTGACCAGAGTGCAATGGATAATCTGCTGGTAATGCTGGGGGCAGGCGGCTGCAACTATGTAATGGCAATTCCTCACGGCGATGATATCATGCTCATGTATCAGACCACAGGTCATCACGATGTAAAGGCAGCCCGTGAGATACTGGGACTTCACGCAAATCCCGAGTTTGAAAAGTGGATGCTCAAATGGGGCATAATCGACGAGGACGGTCATTATACCGATCGTGCAGGTGACCCCACCATTTTCGGAAATTAACGAAAGGAATGACTGTTATGCCCGTTTTCCCGAAATTTGATTATGAAAACAATGATATAACGAAAATAAAAATGCAGGATTTCTGCCTGCTTCAAAACCCACAGGATCCTGAGCAGCTTGCGGTGCTCAAAAGCAAGACCCCTGCCAGAATAGCCATAGGACATACAGGAGCAAGATATCCCACCTGCTCCTACCTCCGCTTCAGGGCGGATCAGGCAGCTGCAGCGGACGCAGTTTTCTCTGAGGTTTCGGAAGAGACTGTAAAGGAGCTGGGACTGTTTGAGGTGCGCACCAAATGCGAAAACAAAAGTATGATGATAACCCGTCCTGACCTTGGCAGACTTTTTGACGAGGATACGCAGAAAAAGATATCCGAAAACTGCAAACATGATATCGATGTGGAGATATATGTGGGCGATGGCCTTTGCGCTCCCAGCGTGGCAGCGAATATCCCAGATATCCTGCCTGCGATCACAAAGGGACTGGAAGCCGAGGGTGTAACGGTGGGAACCCCGTTTTTCGTCCGCTACTGCCGTGTGAACACTACGAGAACTATCGCTCCGCTGCTCAATGCAAAGCTCACCTGTGTGCTTATCGGCGAGCGTCCGGGACTTCTCACAGCTGAAAGTATGTCCGCATATATGGCATATAATGCCCGTCCCGATATGCAGGAGTCGGAATATACGGTTGTTTCCAACATCAGCCGTCACGGAATACCTCCTGTAGAGGCGGCGGCTCATATCGTTGACCTTATGCTGGAGATACTTAAACAAAAGAAAAGCGGGGTAAACCTTTGTCTTAACTGATTTCAGCCTATAGACAAAAAATCATCGCATAATCCATATATGCAAGATTATGCTTGATTTTTTGTGTAGTTTTTAATTGGTGCTTAGTATTAGCATTAACAAAGCGGTTCGGGTACATAAAACCTGAGCCGCTTTTATGCTTGTCGGCTGAAAAGGAAGCTGCAGCAGGGGAGGAGAGCCTTGTTATCATTATAGTCGTATATAACAGTTACATAACAAATGTTAAAAGAAAATATGCAATTTTAAGCTTGGCGTCTTGCAAGGCAGAAAATGGCAAAATAATATGCTGCGGCAGCTCATGCAGGTTCGGATAGGGCTAATTTGCCGATAATATTATATATTTTTAAGAAAATATGGCTTGCAAGTAAGATATATAAAGCTGTCATATCTGCAAATGAAATCCTTGTATAAAATGCCAAAAATTGAAAAAATGCAATTTTGCTCTTGACAAATTGCAAAACAGGGTATATAATGATATCAATGATTGAGAACATCAATAAGAGATGAGCTTAGTCAGACAAACCTTTAAACCCAAAAGGTTCTCTTTAATGATAGTTTCAGACAAAGGCGTCGTGTTATAAAAACACGGCGCCTTTTTTGAAGCATTTCGGAGAAGAGTTCTTGCAGCGGATATTATGCCGCAGGCATTCAGGAAGTATCTGCTGCTGCAAAACCATTAAATAGGAGGAAGTATTATGAACATCGGATCGACTTACGCTCTTAACGGAAAAATCGAAACAGAAGCAATGAGTGTTGTAATGGCTCAGATTGCTCCCAAGAGTGCACACACCATGGAGGACGTTGAATTTAACACAAATCAGATTCTCAGCTATATGGATAAGGCTGCGGCAGGTTTTCCGGGATATGATCTGTTCATGTGTCCCGAGTGCGGCTTTCACGGTTTTGCTCCCGGCGACTGGCCAAGACTGGCTCTTACCCTTGACTCCGAGCCTATAAACAAGGTTCGTGCAAAGTGCAAGGAGCTGGGTGTCTGGGGTATCTTCAATCCTCTGGTACGTGAGAATGACGGTCAGTTTGTAAAGAATATGGCTATCCTCGTAAATGACAAGGGCGAGATAGTTCACAAGTATGTTAAGATGAATCCCTGGCTCCCCGATGAATGCACAGTTCCCGGAACCGAGTGCAAGGTAGTTGATGGCCCTAAGGGTTCAAAGATAGGCATTATCATTTGTGCCGACGGCGATTATCCCGAGATCTGGAGAGAGGCTGCGGTAAACGGAGCAAACGTTATCTGCCGAGTTTCCCACTACATGGCTCCTTATGATGAGGCTTGGGAGATCACCAACAAGGCAGGCGCTTACTGCAATCAGACTTATGTTCTGGGCTGCAACTCCGTCGGAATAGATGAGTGCTACACCTACTTCGGCAACAGTATGGCAGTAAACCCCGACGGTACAGTATTTGCAAGGGCTCCCAAGGGTATTCCCTGGCTCATGAAGGTAGATGTTTACCCCGGAATCGTTGATAAGATGCGTACTCAGCCCGGTGCATACAACTTCATCTGGCAGTACAAGCATCGTGGAGCTTCCTGCCCCGACCAGAACGGTGCAGGCAGAGGCGTCAGCGATTACAACGCTTATACAAAGTAATGGGAGGTTATTATCATGGCTGTTTATACATCTGAAGCTCACAATCTTATAAAGGCAATGGGTAAGGCAGGCATTACCTTCCCCGCAACAAAGGCAGAGCTGCTTGAAAAGTTCGGCGATATGACCATTAAGGTGGATTTCGATAAGGAGGCTAAGATCTCCGACACCGTTAAGGAAATGGTACCTGAGGATTACAGCTGCGCTTGTGCATTCAGAAATGCGTACATTTCCGCACAGATGCAGGCTCTCAAGAAGGAACTGAAGTTCTGATACTCAAAGATCACGGAAAGATTTTTTGAAGTTTTAAGAGATTTTAAGGAAAGAAGATATAAAAAGAAAAAGATTTTAGGAGTGGTGGTATGAAAACGAAATTAAAAAGACTTACAGTTGCTGCGGTCGCAGCTATGATGGCAGCTACAGTTATGGCAGGCTGCGGTGATACATCAACAACTACTGACGGTTCTTCGGCAGCAGGCGGCGATACAGCGGCTGCATCCACAACAGGCGGCGGAAGAACAGCAGGCAGCAAGGATACGCTTGTTATCCTCTCTGCTGAGAACTTCCTCGGAAACTGGGACCCCACCAGCCATACGACCCTCGCCCAGCTTCACGCAGAGTGGATATGTTTTAACAGACTTATCCATATGGATACCGATACTCAGGAGCTTTCTCCCGAGCTTGCAACATCATGGGAATATATTGATGATGCTACTCTCCAGCTCAAGCTGAGAGAAGGCGTAAAGTTCCAGGACGGCAGCGACTTTGACGCTGAGGACGTAAAGGCTACTCTGGAAAAGCATTCCTCCAAGGACAGCGTTACCACCGCTTGGTGGAGCCAGCCCGTTAAGGTAGAGGTTGTTGACCAGTACACCGTCAACGTAAGAATGGAAGACGGCAAGCCCTATGCAGGCCTTATCAATATGCTCTGTATGGTACCTGTAATGTCCGCAGATGACATTGCAGACCCCGCAAAGCTTTCCGCAGGCTTCAACGGCACAGGCGCTTACAAGTTCGATAAGTACGAGAACGACACCATTTACTATTCCGCATTTGATGACTGCTGGGAAGGTGTTCCCAAGACTCCTTACGTTCAGTACAAGTACGTTGCGGATTCCTCCACACGTCTTGCAGCCCTCCAGACAGGTGAGGCTGATATCATCGAGCGTGTTGAGTCCGAGCAGGTAAGTGTTCTGGAAAACAATCCCGATACTGAGGTAATCACTCAGCTCACCACAGAGCTCAAGCACCTCTTCTTCAAGTTTGAGGTTGAGCCTATGAACGAAGAGCTTGTAAGAAAAGCTATCTCCTACGCTATCGACCGTGAGACTATCGTAAATGATATACTCCAGGGCTACGGCGAGGTTGCAGACTGCTACGTATCCTCCACAGTCTGGGGCTATTCTCCCGTTGACAACTTCCCAACATATGATCCCGAAAAGGCTAAGGAGCTTCTTGCCGAAGCAGGCTACCCCAACGGCGAGGGACTTCCCGAAATGACCTATACGACCTCCGTTGGCTTCTATGTAAAGACCAAGGAGTACGGCGAGTTCATTACTGCAAATCTCCAGGCTATCGGTCTGAACGTAAAGTTCAATCCTGTTGAGACCGCTACATGGAACGATATGTATTATCAGGCAACACCCTGCACCATGATCGACGGCGGCTGGTGCCCTCCGGGACTTGAGCCTGACCTTAAGCTCAACCCCTTCTACAGATCTCCCGGACTTATCACCAAGTTTGTTGACGATCAGCTGGATGCTGTTATGGACAAGGAAGCTTCCGAGCTTGACAGCGAAAAGAGAAAGGAAATACTTGCAAATGAGGTTTATCCTCTGCTTGCTGAAAAGTGCGAAGATGTTCCTCTCTTCAACTCCATGTCCATCTACGGTGTGGGCAGCAATGTAAAGGGCTTCAAGTCCCTGCCTACCACAAGCTTTGAAGTCAAGGACGTAGTAAAGGAATAACATTCAGACAGAATACAGCGGGCAGTCATAAACACAAACGAATGACTGCCCGTTTCTGTTTTTATCAAATTTTTTACGCAGGGAGGAGTTACTGTGTTAAACACAATGATAAAACGTGTTGTTCAGGGAATTTTCATCTTATTCTGTGTAACGTTCATCAGCTTCGTGCTGCTGAGAAATATCCCGGGCGACCCTGTCAAGATAATGGCGCCCAACGCTACCGATGAACAGCGTGAGGTGATCAGGGCTGAGATGGGCCTTGATAATCCGATAATCATACAGTTCAAGGACTATATCGTAAATATCTTCCACGGAGATATGGGTCAGTCCTACTTCAAGAACGATTCCGTTAATCGCATCATCGCAGGCACTATAGGAAAATCAGCGCTGCTTATGCTCAACACCGTGGTGCTGGCAGTTGCACTCAGCCTGCTGTTCGGTGTAATTGCCGCAGTAAACAACGGCAAGCTTGCCGATCGGCTGATATCGGGAATTTCCGTAGTGTTCCAGTCAATGCCAAACTACTGGGTGGCAACGATGCTTATACTGCTTGTCTGTGTAAAGCTTAATCTTCTGCCTTCCATGGACTATAAGGGCTACATAAGCACAGTGCTTCCGTCAATAGTTCTGGCGCTGCCGATAATGTCCGTTATGATAAAGAACATAAGGCTCAGTATGATCGACAGCCTTAATCAGGACTTTGTCAAGGCAGCCAGAGCAAGAGGCGTGCATAAGATGAGCGCACTTTTCAGATACGCTCTCAGAAATTCGCTTATTCCTCTTCTCACCGTCCTCGGCGGTCAGCTGGGATTCCTCGCAGGAAGCATAGTTGTTATCGAGTATGTATTCAGCTATCCCGGCATCGGCTATGAGATACTCAATGCCATCAACAGACGTGACTATAACCTGGTACAGGGTCTTATAATCGTATTTTCCACATTCTTTATCGTGGTCAATATGCTGATAGATATCGGCTACGCATATCTCGACCCGAGAATTCGTAAGGCACAGGGGGATTTGTAATATGACTGATGTAAGATCAAAAGCAGTAAATTCAAAGCCCGCAGCTGCTTCGGGCGGAGGAAAGGTCAAGGCCTTCTTCAAGTATATCGGCAAGAACAAGATGTTCTGCATAGGAATGCTTATCGTTATAATCGCTGTTCTTTCGGCAGTTCTGGCACCTGTCATCGCTCCCTGCGATCCGCAGCAGATGACGCCCTCCATAAGACTTACCAAGCCTTTTACGGACAGCGAGCATATTCTGGGCTGCGACGCAATGGGCAGAGACATTTTCAGCCGTATCCTTTACGGCCTGCGCACATCTCTTCTTATCAGTATAGGCGGCGTTGCGCTGGCACTGGCTATAGGCGTGGTGCTGGGCATTATCTCAGGCTTTTCGCACCCCAACTTCATCGACACTCTGATAATGAGAATAACCGATATCCAGATGGGATTCCCGTTCATCGTGCTGGCTATCATTGCGCTTACCTTGTTTGAACCCAACCCTCTGAGCATCATCATAGTGCTGAGCCTTTCCGCATGGCCCGCTTATGCGAGAGTTGTGCGTTCCAGCGTTATGATGCAGAAGGACATGGACTACATCGCAGCCGCAAGAATGATGGGTGCAGGCAAGCTGAGGATCGCCGTAAAATATGTAGGCAAGAACCTTATGCCTGCGATCCTTCCTGTACTTCCTCTTGATATCGCAGCAATGATAATCAACGAGAGCCTGCTGAGCTATATGCAGCTCGGAATCAAGTCGCCCTCCATATCCCTCGGAAACATTATGGCGGACGGCAGACAGTACATCTCTACCGACTGGTGGATAACCGCTATCCCCGGTATCGTAATTATGATAATGGTACTGGCGCTGAACTTTGTAGGCGACAGTCTCCAGACAAAGCTTGACCCCAAGCTTCGCAAGTAAGGAGGGAACATCATGGACGTTAAAAAAGCTGAGATCGGCGATGTTCTTTTAAAAGTAACGGGTCTCAAGACCTATTTCAAGATAAACGAAAACCTTACCGTAAAGGCCGTTGACGGAGTTACCTTTTCACTGAAAAAGGGTCATGTTCTCGGCATAATCGGCGAGAGCGGCTCGGGAAAGAGCGTTACCTCCCGTTCCATTATGCGTATCGTTGACGAGCCGGGCTATATCGCAGGCGGAACCATTGAGTTCGGCGGCGAGGATATCCTTAAAGTCAGCGAGAAGCGTATGAGCGAGATCAGGGGCGGGGAGATATCAATGATATTCCAGGACCCTACCACCTCCTTCAACCCCTACCTTACCCTTGGCAGCCAGCTTACGGAAGCATACCTTGTCCACAAGAAGGGCGCTACCAAAAAGGAAGCCCATGACAAGGCGATAGAGGTTTTGAAGCTCGTAGGCATACGCAACGGCGACGAGGTAATGAAGAAGTTCCCCTGTGAGTTTTCCGCAGGCTTCCGCCAGAGAATATTCATCGCCATGTCTATGATATGCGACCCGTCCATACTTATTGCCGACGAGCCTACCACAAGCCTTGGCATCACCATTCAGGCGGAGATAATCGAGGCTCTCAGCGAGCTTCAGAAGGAAACGGGCATTTCCATTATGATAATCACCCATGACTTCGGCGTTGTTTCCCAGTTCTCCGATGATATCTTTGTAATGTATGCAGGCCGCTGCGTTGAATCCTCACCAAAGAGAGATCTGCTTTTAAAGCCTGCCCACCCCTATACTGTCGGACTTATCCAGTCCGTACCACTGCTTGAAGCACGTAAGACAAAGAGACTGAAGTCCATCGAGGGCTTCCCTCCAAATATGGCAAAGCCTCAGCCCGGCTGCGCATTTGCTCCCAGATGTCCCTATGCAAAGGACATCTGCCGCAAGGAAGTCCCCGAGCTGAAACAGATAGGCGAGGACAGATTCTGCGCCTGCCACTTCCCGCTTCTTGACTATAATACTGCCGACGATACGGTTCTTGAATAAGGAGTGAGCTATATGGATAAATCATATCCCATATTATCATGCGATAACATTGTTAAATTATATCCCGTAAGACGTGGACTGTTCAGCAAGGTAGTCGGCAACAAGCGTATCGTTGACGACGTTTCGCTGGAGGTCGAGGAGGGCAAGACCATTGCCCTTGTAGGCGAATCAGGCTGCGGAAAATCCGTACTGCTGAGAATAATCTCCGATATCGAAAAGCCCACTACCGGTACTGTAAGATTTCATGGCTGCCCTCTGGACGAGCTTTATCCAGAGGACAGGGACGAGATGAAGAAAAGCGTCCAGATGATATTCCAGGATACCCTTTCTTCGCTTCACCCACGTTTTACCATTCAGGAGTCTATTGAGGAGCCTTTGAAGCTTTCGGGCGTATCAGACCCCGCAGAAAGAATGGCTATCATCAAAAAGACCTTTGATCTTATAGGTCTTGATACCGACTTCCTTACCAGATATCCACACCAGCTTTCGGGCGGTCAGAGGCAGCGTGCGGTAATAGCCCGTGCGCTGGTGGTAAATCCCAAGCTGCTGCTGGCAGACGAGCCTATATCCGCACTGGACGTATCACTGCAGGCTCAGATAATAAACCTGCTTATGGACCTCCAGAGCGAGCTTAACCTTTCGATACTGCTGGTTGCGCATGACCTTGCGGTGGTTCGCCAGATCGCAGATGAGATACTTATCATGTACCTTGGTCATATCGTTGAGAGGGCGAAGAGCAAGGATATCTACAGCGATGCACGTCACCCTTATACCAAGGTGCTGCTCAAAGCGGCGCCCAGTATCAAAAAGGGCATAAACGATGAGGGCTTCAGCCTTGACCTTAAAGTCGGCGATACTCCGTCACCCGAAAATCCGCCCAAGGGCTGTCCGTTCTGCACACGCTGCATATATGCGGACGATGAGTGCATGGAAAAATGCCCCGAAAACGTGGAGGTTTCTCCCGGACATTTTGTTATGTGCAGCAAGTTCTGCGGATAATATCCATTGTACAGTACAGCGCCGTTCATATGAGCTATGAGCGGCGCTACTTTACAAGGAGGGGGAATATGTTTTTCAAGGAAAGAAGAGGCGTACTGCCTGCCTATATCGTCACGCTGATAATATGTACGGCGCTGATGTTCATAATGAACACCTTGCAGGACAGCATTGCTTCAAACCATTATATAGATAGTCTTGACGAGATAATCGCAGGGAAAAACGCAGGAGATGTATGGTCGGAGATACAGTGGCTGATAGGGGAGATACCCGAGGGTCAGGTCATGAGAACATGGGTCTGCGGTGTTGTGATGATAATATTCACGTTCATCGGATATTTCTTTGAGCGGACAAATTCACGCTTCCGCGGCACTGATCTTGTTGGCGGCAGCGGTTATTTTATTCCTATGCTTCTTGTCAGTACGGGAGCAATGCTCCTTGCAAACCTTGTTTATCACAGGGCGACCATGAACGGCTGGGCAGCAACGTTCATATCCTTCTGCAGTCTTGCTCCGCTGCTTTTTACCATATACGGCGGCGGTGCAAAAAAGATCGCCACCGAGATGATCCTAGGAGGACTTGCTCCTGCGGGCTTCGGAGCATATATTGCAATGCCGTACATAGTAAAGCCGCTGGGACTGCCCGCATTTGTATCCGCAGCTATCGGCATGGCAGTGACAGTTCCGCTGTGCGTGCTGCTCTGCCGACATCTCCCATGGATGACACCCATAGATATGAGCATATACAAAAGCTCTCCTGCGGATAACAGAAGCTTTTCGGACAGCAGACTGTATGTAAGGCGGCTGTTGGCAGACCCCTCAGAGCTTATTTTCTGGGGAAGCAGCTGGGGAACAGTTGGAATGTATATCGGAGCAGTGCTGGCATGGTGGCTTGACCCGCTTGCTAATTCCTGTGCGGCGTATAAATTCCCCACAGTCATGTGCTGCCAGCTTATCACCATTGCCACAAGCATTTTTTTATGGTTTCCAAAGGTAAAGCGGGGAGAAAGCGCCTTTACATTTTCGGGCTTTGTAATAATCTCCGCATTCATAAACACCTACGAAATGAGTGTTCCTCTTATGATAATATCCATACTCGTTGCGGCAGTTTTTACACCGCTTACTGCAATGAAGCTTTATGAAAAAACAAAGCTCCGCAGCCTGCCGCCCTGCTGCTCCACGCTGACTTCATTCTGTATTGTGTGTATCAGCTGGAGCCTGGTGCTGAGAGCAGTAACAATGTAAATAATGATTTGACCCTACGGCGTAATTGCCTTATCTTAGAACTCTTGATGAATATTTATAAACTAATACTGTATGTTAAATTTATGACTGCAGCTTCATATATGCTCAACAGGTTGAGGTCATTTTTATTATGTATTGTTGCCTTTCAATCTCTCAGCCAGCCGTATAAGCCTATCCGCCTGTGTAATTGTTGCCTGTAAGGGGTCGCCCTCTCTGATACGCATAGTTCTCCTTATCTCTTTGGGAATGACCACTCTTCCGAGATCGTCAATTCTCCTGACAATACCTGTTGCTTTCATAGTATCGTTCCTTTCACGTATAAATTCAAGATCGGTATCGCAGCAATATGATTGCGATGCTGACTTTTTCCTGAGTTTTTGTTTGCCTTATTATTTTTTCTGCTTTCAGGTGAATTATTCATCTATGGTCATTGAGAGTATGACTATTTGCTATTAAATTAAATATTTAAAAAGGAGGCGTTTATTTGAAAAATGAAATAACATAGGCATTTGAAGTTCATCAAGTCTCTATTGACAACCGAATAATAAGATGGTAAAATAATAAAAAATGAATAACTATCGGGATACAGGTGCAAAAGCAGTGCTTTTAACAAAAAGCTGCCAAGCCTAACAAGGAATCAGGTGCGAATCCTGAGCAAGGCCGTTGCCGTATTTTGTCTTAACGCATACATGACGTGAGTCAGTCACTGGAGAGTTTCTTCGGGAAGGCGTATGCGAGCCGTTCTGGCGGGCAATAAGTCGGAATACTTGCCTGTATCCTCCCCGTGCAGGGTATTGTTTATGAGGGAATTTTTCCTTTGTCTGCGGAACTCCGGAACGTAAATGATGGTATGATGTGAAAAATCGGCTGCTTTGGCGGCGCTTGTGTGTTGCCTTTTTTATATTTGGCAAAACCTGGCACGGCATATCATATCATAAAAAGTGAAAGAATTAAGCAAACGGACATTATCCATGCTGGGGCTTGGGTAATGTCCGTTTTTTATTTGCATAAATACATATAAGTTCACGAAAGGATATTGGATCATGAAAAAAAGAGTATTAACAGCATTTATGGCAGCGGTCGTGGCTTTATCGGCAGTGGGCTGTGCATCATCGGACGCAGGCACTTCATCAGAGGGAGCGGCTGAGACTACAGCGAACAATGCAGGGGTCGGTGGACTGAAAAATGCCGCAGCAGCCGACAAGGTCTCGGACAGTGAGGAAGCCATTCTCGTTACAGGCGATGACTATCCTCTCACGGTGCGTGATTATCTCAAATATGAAACGACCATAGAAACAAAGCCTGAAAAGGTAGCCGTGCTGTCAGGCACTCCGCTGAATATCTGGTATGACCTTGGAGGCAAATCCGTCTGTACCTCCGATGTAAGCGATAATGTCCGCCTTACAGAAGGATATGAGGAGGAAATAAAGTCGCTTCCCCAGATAGGCCCCGTGTATTCTGTTGATATGGAGGCTGTAATAGCACAGGAGCCTGACCTTATTATAGCACAGGTGGGCACCCAGACCACTCAGGGCTCAAAGCTCCGTGAGATGGGCTATAACGTTATCCAGTCGCATATCAGAGGCTTTTCTGACGTTGTTGATACATACCGTGCATTCGGAAAACTGCTGGGTCAGAGCGAACTTGCCGAACAGCGCATCGCAGAGCTTGAAAAGGGCAAAAAGGAAATTACCGACAAGCTCCCCGATGATGATATATCAGTGGTAATTCTCTATGTTACTTCAAAATCACTTGCCGTAAAGCTTGACAACAGCATTGCAGGCGATATTGCAGGTATCCTTGAGCTTGATAACATCGCATCGGGTCTTGCCCCCGATACCGTAGGTTCAGAAACAACTCCGCTGGATATCGAGTACATCGTTGAAAAGGATCCCGACTATGTTCTTGTAACAACTATGATATCAAGCAATGAAGAGGCTAAAAAGACTGTCGAAGAGCAGTTCGCTTCAAATCCTGCGTGGAGCTCGGTGAATGCCATAAGCGAGGGCAGGGTAATTTATCTTCCCCAGCAGTATTATCTTTATAATGCAGGCCCGTATTATGTTGATGCCATAAAATATATGGCGCAGAGCATTTATCCCGATATTTACGGAGAGGTGGAAGAAACGTTCTGATGGAAAAAACAGATCTGAGAGAAACCGTCTCATTTAAAGCGGCGGTGCTTGTCATTCTTGCGGCGGCAGTGGTGTTTGCATTTATTCTTGGCAACGTTGTGGGAACGATGGATATTTCCGTTTCGGATATTATAGATACTGTTTCGGGAAATCATACGGGGACCAATAACAAGGTCATCTGGAACATTAGGCTTCCCAGAATGATTCTTGCCGCTCTTGTAGGTATAAACCTTGCGCTTTCAGGCTCAATACTGCAGGGCGTGATGAAAAATCCGCTGGCGGATCCGTCCATTATAGGCATAAGCAGCGGAGCTGGACTTTTCGGTATCGTAATACTTGTAATATTTCCCCAGTGGCAGAATTTTGTGCCCATAGCCGCATTCGGGGGAGCAATGCTTGCAGCGGCGATAATATACCTTCTGGCATGGAAGGGCGGCATCGACCCCACAAGGATAGTGCTTTCGGGCGTTGCGGTATCTGAGCTTTTCGGTGCGGGAATATCGGCGACACTTGTTTTTTTCAGCGACAGAGTTCACGGTGCGCTTACCTTTATGAACGGAAGTCTTTCTTCACGAAGCTGGAGCGAGGTAAGGACCATACTGCCCTATACGATCGCCGGTCTGCTTCTGGCGTTCATCTTTGCGGACAAGCTGAACATACTTGTTCTCGGTGATGATACCGCAAGGGGACTGGGGCTTAATGTTGAGCTTACGAGGCTTGGCTTTACCGCTCTGGCGGCACTGCTTGCGGCATCTGCGGTAAGCGTTGTGGGTCTGCTGGGCTTTGTGGGGCTTATCGTTCCCCACAGCATAAGGCTTATCCTCGGAAATAACTACAGGATAATGTTCCCTGCAACAGCGCTTCTGGGAGCGGCGCTGGTCATGCTCAGCGATACCTTTGCTCGAACGGTTTTAAGCCCCACCGAGATACCTGTGGGAATAGTTATGGCTGTACTGGGAGTTCCTTTCTTCCTGTACCTTCTCAGAAAGTAGGCGCATATGGAAAATACTATTTTATCTGTGAGAGATCTTTGCGCAGGCTACAGAAATTCCCGTATCCTTGACGGCATAAGCCTTGATATACAGCGTGGAAAGATATATTCCGTAATTGGCCCCAACGGCTGCGGAAAAACGACCCTCATAAGGGCAATGAGCCGAAATCTCCGTCCACAAAGCGGACAGGTTTTGCTTGACGGAAAGGATATTTTCCGCACCAATACAAAGCTTGTGGCGCAGAAAATGGCGGTGCTGTGCCAGAATGACACGAGCATGAGCGATATAACCGTTAAAACGCTGGTTGAATACGGCAGATATGCCCATAAAAAGTGGTGGTCAGGCACGGGCAGCGAGGATAAAAGCATTGTTGAATGGGCAATCAGGCGCACAGGCATGACAAAGCTGCAGGACAGAAAAATAAATGCGCTTTCAGGCGGCGAAAGGCAGCGTGCCCGTATTGCCATGGCAATAGCGCAGAAGCCTGAGCTTATGCTTCTCGATGAGCCGACGACTTATCTTGATATCGCTCATCAGCTGGAGATAATGGAGCTTGTGGCGGCGCTCAACCGTGAAGAGGGGATAACCGTTGTGATGGTGCTGCACGACATGAATCATGCGGCAAGATATTCCGATGAGCTGATCCTGCTGAACAGAAGCAAGGTACATACTATCGGCGCTCCGAGAGAGCTGCTTGAGAACGGCGAGCTTGAAAACGTGTTCAGCGTTGAAGCGGAGATACTTTCCGACAGCGAGGATAATTCGCCTGTATTTTATGCAAAGAGGAAAAAACAATGAAATTTACTTTTATAACCGTTTCCGCCCCTGCCCTGAAAAGTCTGATGAAAGCGGCAAAGGAGATAATGAGCCTTGAAGAGGGACTTCTGGAGCTGCGCCTTTACTATGCAGTCACAGAGTATGGCAAAGAAAAGACCGACAGGCTCATATCCGATATAAAGACCTCCGATATGGTATTTGTTGACCTTATGGGAAGCCCTGTTGAGACTGTAAAGGCTGTTTATGAGGGGCTTAGGGAATGTAATGGAAATGTTATCCCTTACGGCAATTCGGCAAGGGAATACCTGAAGCTGGGCAGCTTTTCCGCAGCAGGAATGATGTCAGGCGGCGGAAAAAAGCCCGATATGGCAGCTATGAAGAAAATGCAGTCCATGGCGGAGGCTATGGGAAAGATCATGCCCGGAAAAATGCGTGATATGAGAAATTACTCGCTTATCTGCAAGTATTTCTATGTTGCGGACTATAACAATATCCTGAATATGCTGTATCTCATACTGAGGGAATATGGCGGCGGGAAAAAGCTGCCCAAGCCCGCAGAACCGAGGGAGGTACCTGCGGCTGTGGTCTGCAGGCCAAAGGATATGAAATGCTACGGCAGCTTTAAGGAGTTTTCCACCGATTTTCCTTTTGATGAGGAAAAGCCTGTTATTGCGTTCCTTTACTATGGCCATATTTATCCTATGGACTATTCGGGGGCAGTGGCTGAGATATGCGAGCGCCTGCAGAAGAGCGCAAATGTGCTGCCTGTGGCAGTCTCGGGAATGGACGGCATAAATGACGGAACGCTGAAAAAGCTGCTGACAGAGTTTATGCCTGCAAAGACCGAGCTTATAATGAACTGTATGTCCTTCCGACTGAGTGCAGGGCCTATGGGCGGAAACATTTCAGCGGGAACAGATATGCTCAAAGAGCTTAATGTTCCCTATCTGCACCCGCTCTTTATGTCAAGGCGCACGGAAAAGGACTGGAAAGATTCGGTACAGGGCTGCACAGCCTCAGAGGTGCTTATATCTGTAATGCTTCCCGAGCAGGACGGAGCAATGCTTACGCTTCCGGTTGGTGCCAAAACAGAACCTATGTATGATGAGGAGTTTGACGTTACCTCCGACGAGATAAAAATAATCGAAGAGCGCCTTGAAGCTCTTGCAGACCGTGCGGAAAGATTCATAGAGCTTCGAAAGAAAGCCTGTTCCGCCAAGAAGATAGCGATAATATGCTATAACTACCCACCCGGAGAGTCCAATGTTTTCGGCGGTGCATTTCTGGATACATTCGAGTCCGTTTCGGCTATCCTTTCGCTTCTGAAAAACAACGGCTATACTGCGGAAGAGGCTGATGCACAAAAGCTCATGTCCGACTTTATAAACGGCGGTCTTGTCAATACGGGCAAATATTCCGATGATGATAAAATGCTCAGATATTCGCTGGCGGACTATAAAAAATTCCTGAACGGCTTTGCTGACAGGGATCCCGTAGTAAACGCATGGGGCGAACCGGGCGGAGATATCATGACCGATGATAACGGTGATTTCCTTATTCCTGCTGCTGTATATGGAAATGTGCTGGTGGGTATCCAGCCGTCAAGAGGGCTTCACGAGGATAACGACAAGCTTTATCATGATAAGTCTCTTCCGCCGCATCATCAGTACATTGCTTTTTACAGGTATCTTCACGATAAATTCGGTGCGGACGCTGTTATCCACGTAGGAACACACGGAACTCTGGAATTTTTAAAGGGCAAGGAATGCGGAATGAGCGGAACGTGCTATCCCGATATGCTGCTTTACGACACGCCGCATTTTTATCTGTATTACTGCGGAAATCCTGCGGAAGCAACTATTGCCAAGCGCCGCTCCCATGCCGCACTTGTGGGCTATCAACCGCCTGTATTTATTCAGAGCGGACTTTACGGCGAGTATGCGGAGCTTGCAAAAATGCTGGACGACTATCATCATCAGCTTGCATTTTCAAAAAGTGCGGCAGATGAAGTAAAGCAGAATATCGCCGCCCTTGCCGAAAAGCTCAGTTTGCCGACGGATATGGAAGAGCTTGAGTCGGAGCTTTACCGCCTGAACAGCTCCCTCATTCCCAAAGGACTGCACATTTTCGGTCAGGCTTATTCCGATGAAGAGGCGCAGTGCTATGTCCGTGAGCTGCTTAAAAAGCCTCACGATGATACACCGTCGCTGTGCGATATCGCTGCCGAGGAGCTTGACATTGACCTTGTGGGGGCAGAAGAAAAGGGCGGCGAGCCGCTCAGAAAAATAAACGCTCTGGCTGAGGAATATTTAGATAAATATTTTGCAGGCGAAAGTGTTCCCGAAAAGCTCAGCAGAACTATTGAGTACGGACGAAAAAAATATGCCGAGGTAAAGCAGAATGCCGAAAATGAGCAGCTGCTGAATGCACTTTCAGGCGGATATATCCCTGCAAAGGCAGCCGGAGACATATACCGCAGCCCTGAGGTGCTTCCATCGGGATATAATCTTTATCAGTTTGACCAGCGTTTTGTGCCAACTCTGACAGCATATCAGCGTGGCGCAAGAGCGGCGGAAAATACTATCAAAACCTATTTTGACAAATACGGCCATTACCCCAATTCCACTGCGGTGATACTGTGGGGTCTTGAGACTTCCCGCACCCAGGGTGAGACTATCGGACAGATAATGGCTTACCTTGGCGCAAGGCTTGCAAAGGGAAATTCGGCATGGAACCCCAAATATGAGCTTATCCCCATTGAGGAGCTGGGCAGACCCCGTATTGACGTTACAATAAACATCTGCGGATTTTTCCGTGACCTTTTCCCGAATATCATTGATAATCTGGACGATCTTCTTCATCTTGTGAACGAAGCGGACGAAACGGACGGGCAGAACTATATGAAGGCAAATTCCAAAAAGCTTTATGCCTATCTGACCGACAGGGGATATGACCACGATGAAGCAGAAAGGCTTTCAGTAACAAGGATATTCGGACCCCGAGAGGGAGAATACGGCACGGGCATAACCTCCATAATCGAGACAAAGGCGTGGGAAAAGGAAGAGCAGATAGGAAGCCGGTTCCTGACATCTCTGCATTATGCCTATAACCGAAAAGAACGTGGCGGAGACATGGGAGACCTTTACGAGCAAAATCTCAAAAGCGTGGAGATAGTCTCTCAGGTTCGTGATAACAACGAATATGAGATAACCGACCTTGACCATTACTATGAATTTTTCGGCGGACTTGCCAAATCCGTTGAGATGGTAAGGGGACAAAAGGCGGTAATGCTTATCACCGACACAACGGGAGCGGTGCCTGTTACCGAAACTGCCGAAAAGGCTGTAGCAAAGGGCATCAGGACAAGAGTGCTCAACCCCAAGTGGATAGACGGTATGCTTGCTCACAAATATCACGGAGCGCAGAAGATAGCCGACCGTTTTGAGAATGTTATGGGTCTTGCGGCAACCACGGGGGCGGTGGAGCAGTGGATATACAATGACCTTTGCGCAAAATATGCGCAGGATAAGGAAATGCGCCGCCGTATGGCTGAAAATAATCCCTATGCTTACATGGATATTCTGGAGCAGATGGAGGAATACAGCCGTCGGGGCTACTGGAATGCGGATAAAGAGCAGCTTGAAGCCATACGTCAGGCTTATCTTGAAACAGAAAACAGGATAGAGGGTGAAGACCAATGAATAAAAGAGCCTATTTCCCATTTACGGCAATAGTGGGACAGGAAAAAATGAAGCGTGCCCTGATACTTAATCTGATAAATCCCGCACTGGGAGGAGTTCTGATAAAGGGCGAAAAAGGCACGGCAAAATCCACTGCTGTACGTGCGCTGACTGAGGTTCTCCCCGAGCGCATGGAAGCGGAGGGCTGTCCCTTTTCCTGCGACCCGTATGACAGGAGCTGCCAGTGCGACAGCTGCCGCAGCAAAAGCGAGCTTAAAGCAGTCAAAAGGCATATGAGGGTGGTCGATCTGCCTGTCAGCGCCACAGAGGACAGAGTGGTTGGAACTCTTGACATTGAACGAGCGCTGAAAACAGGCGAAAAGCACTTCGAACCGGGAATACTTGCCGATGCAAACCGCAATATTCTTTACATTGACGAGATAAACCTGCTGGACGACCATGTTGTTGACGTTATACTCGATTCGGCGGCTATGGGCATTAACACTGTGGAGCGTGAGGGTGTTTCGTTCAGTCATCCTGCAAGATTTGTGCTTGTGGGCACGATGAATCCAGAGGAGGGCGATCTCCGTCCGCAGCTTCTGGACAGATTTGGTCTTGTGGTAGATGTAAGGGGCGAGACGGATATTGAAATGCGAACCGAGGTCGTAAAGCGCTATCTTGAATATGAGAATGATCCCGTGGCATTCCTTGAAAAATGGAGACCCGAGCAGGAAAAGCTTTGCCGCAGGATAACCGATGCGGGCAAAATGCTTGGGAGCGTTACTTATTCCGATGAAATACTGCGCCTTGCGGCGGAGATATCCGTATCTCTTGGGGTTGACGGACACAGAGCGGATATATCCATGATAAAGACCGCCTGCGCCAATGCTGCCTATGAGGGCAGGAATGCGGTTTCAAAGGAGGATATGAAGCTTGCGGCAGAGCTTGTGCTTCCCCACAGAATGCGCAGAAAGCCCTTTGAGGAGCAGCATATGGACATTGCGGCTGTTTTTGAGATGATAGAAAGCCGTGAGCAAATATGAGCCTCTTCCCGTATCCGTTCACGGCGATAGTTGGGCAGGAGCAGCTGAAGCTTGCGCTTATCATAAGTGCCGTTGACCCTGCAATAGGCGGCGTGCTTATTTCGGGAGAAAAGGGGACTGCAAAGTCCACTGCTGTAAGAGGACTTGCCTTTGCGGCGGGGAGAAAGGTCATTGAAGTTCCGCTGAACGTTACCGAGGACAGGCTTGTGGGTACGCTTGATCTGTCAGAAGCGGTAAACGGCGGAGTGAAACGCTTTGAAAAGGGACTTTTGTATGATGCTGACGGAAATTTCCTCTATGTTGATGAAATAAATCTGCTGGGAAACCACACTGCGGGTATTTTGGCAGAGGTCATAGCATCGGGGGAAAATATTGTTCGGCGTGACGGCATATCCTACAGCCACCCATGCCGATGTATCCCCATAGGGACGATGAACCCAGAGGAAAGATCGCTTCGCCCGCAGCTTCTGGATAAATTCGGGCTGTTTGTAAATGTCACGGGTGAAAATGACGTTGACAGGCGCACGGAGATCATCAGGCGCAGGCTTGAATACGAAAGTGATCCCGAAAGCTTCTGCAATAAGTATAGATCTGCAGAGGAGCAGCTTGCGGAAAGCATAAGAGAGGCTTCCCAAAGGCTTGCGTCGGTTTCGGTGTCGGAGGAAATACTCAGGCTCATTGCTCTCACCGCGAATAAAGCCTGCTGCGAGGGCAACAGGTGCGAAATAATCCTGACTGAGACTGCCAAAGCCCTTTGTGCATGGCGTGGCGATGATAATGTCAGCGAAAATGATGTTGCCGAAGCTGCCAAGCTGGTGCTTCCCCACAGAATGAGGTCTGCTCCGCCTGCAGAGAATATTGCCGAGCATGAAGAGCAGTCGGACAGTCGTGAAGAAACTCCGCCCGATAATGCCCAGGTGCAGTCCGATACACCGCAAAGCGACGCTGCCGATGACAATAACATCGGCAAGAGCCATAGTGATACCGAAATGGCAGGGGAGGAGCTTCCGCTTTCAGCCGAGAGCATAAATGCCGCAGGAAAGAACGGCGGCAGCGGAAAGCGCAGCAAGACCATTGCCAACGACAGCAACGGTCGATATGTGCGCAGCACCGTTCCCCACGGAAAATGCCGTGATATTGCTCTGATACCCACACTTTGCTGTGCGGCGCTGAACCGAGGCAGCAGAACTCCCGAAAACGGTATGATGCTTGCTGTCAGAAGCTCCGACCTCAGGCAGAAGGTAAGGGAAAAGCGCACAGGTGCCACGATTTTGTTTGTGGTAGATGCCAGCGGCTCCATGGGTGCAAAGCGCCGTATGAGAGCGGTCAAGGGCGCAGTGCGTGGTCTGCTTTCGGAAGCATACAGGAAGCGTGACCGTGTGGGTGTGGTCTCATTCAGCGGAAAGGGTGCACAGATACTTCTCAGTATAACAGGAAGTCCCGAGCTTGCAAGAAAATGTATGGACCAGCTTCCCACAGGGGGAAAAACACCTTTGGCGGCAGGCATTTTGCAGGCAAATGAGCTTCTTCGAGCGGAGCGGATAAGGACACCCGATGCGCTTCAATATCTGATACTTATTTCCGACGGCAAGGCAAATATCCCGCTTTTCGGAGATTCCTTTGAAGATGCCGTTTTTATGGCTGAACAGGTGCGTTCGTCGGGAGTGGGGGCAATGGTGCTTGATACCGAAAACAGCTATATCAGATTCGGCTTTGCAAAGCAGATAGCCGAGCATATGAATGCAGAGTATGTCAGGCTTGATGATATTTCAGGCACTGCTGTGGAGGAAAATGTCCGCAGCTTTATAAACTGACCTTTGTTTTATACATTATAACAATGAATGACAGCCGAAAGGCTTAATATAGTCATTATAAGATTTTAGGAGGAATATGAAATGAAAAAGGTAATTTTAACTATTGCAGCCATCGCAGCAGTAATGTCAATGACAGCTTGTTCCGGTGATACTGCCGTTCAGTCACAGACAGATGCGGCAAGCACTCAGGCAGAGCAGCAGGAAAGCAGCGTCGGCACAGCTGCATTCACAGACGAAAACGGTGTGCTTACTTATCTTGACACCGAGCATTCGCCATTTGACGGTGCAGGTCTGAAAATAACCGCCGACAAGGCAGCAAAGACAGTCAAATTCGTTAAGACCGACCTTAACGGCAATGAAACAGTCGAATACTACACATTTGACTATAACAGCAACACTGTTGAGGAGTATTATTATGTTTCTATGATGGGAACAGGCTTCTATTACACCTATGACCTTGCCGCAGGCGAGATAGTAAAGATAGAGGACTCCGACCGCAATGATTCCACTCAGAGCACAAAGGACAACGGCAGATACGACAGTGCAAACGAGAAAATGAAGGGCGACGTTGCCGCTATCGAAAGCTATTTTACCGAGCAGTACGGAGTATCTGTTGCTGATATGGTAAGCTGATTATCGGCAAAAAGCCTGAAATTCGTCGGTTGGAGACACAGCGCAGTCATAGTTTTGGAACAAAGCATATAGCATACAAAAAAGCATCGTCCGCAAAGTAGAATTTTCTTTGCGAACGATGCTTTTTAGAACCTGTCTTCATAAGAAATGTGTGCGCATATGCTTGTGAAGACGGGGTCTTATATGCTCAATGTTCAGTTTCGGAGACTTTATTCTTGTTTCTTCTTTTCCTCTCAGTCTTGTTATCATAAAGCTTGCCGTCAGCCTTGTCAACGGCTTCCTTAAAGTCATAGGAGTTTTCACAGACACATTCGCAGAATCCCATGGACATATCTATATGATAAGGCTTGTTTGCCGTCCGGTTGAGATGCTCTATGTACCTGCGCTTTTTGCCGATTATGCTTTCAATGCCCTCTGTTTTCTCGCTGAGGATAAATGCCGCAAACTCATCGCCGCCCATTCTTCCCACAATGCCGTTTTCACCGAATGCTTCTTTAAGGCACAGTGCAAGGCTTTTTATTGAAAAATCGCCTTCGGAATGGCCGTATCCGTCATTTACCAGCTTCAGGTTATCCATATCCGCATAGCAGACGATAATATCTTTTCCCTTGCTGCTTTCGATAAATGCCTCTGCGGCTCTGTAAAATCCACGTCTGTTATAAATGCCCGTCATTTCATCTATCTCGGACAGATTTTCCAGAGCGATATTTTTCATGTGCAGCTTTTCGTTTATCCTGTCCTGCTCGGAGATAAGATTTATGAGCTTCACCGCAGCACTTACCTGATACACCACCAGTTCAAGGTCAGCAAAGAATTTGTCAGAGGTCGGCTCGCAGAGCAGCAGACCGTATTGATATTCTCTTGAATACAGGTCGGCAATGATGAATGTGTGACGCTCGGAATCGGAGATATATTTGTTTCGGTACATATATTCAGATGAAACGTCACGCTCATTGGCAGGGACCATGCTAAAGTTCATTCCGTCCTGATATGACATGAATTTCCATTTAAGATTCTTCGGGAATTCTCCGTTGTTGTGATATTCCGCAGGCTCATCAATGAGGAAAAGATAGCTTGACTTTATGTCAAGACAGTAAAACTTGTTCATCATACGGGCATAGCTCATTGCCATATTTTCATTGAACATAAGAGTGTCCCTTGTGAAAAGATTGGAAAGATGTGTGTGCTCCTTTTGGCTGTCCTCCAGCTTCTTGAAATCATTTATCATTCCGTTGGATATTTTTATTACAGCGTATTTGAATATCCTGTTGATAACAGAGACATTTTCGGCAGGAGCATTCCTCATAAGCCACTTGTGGCAGCCGTCAACGGTCTCTATCATTCTGGGCACAAGCTCCACTCCATACCTGTTGCGTGACAGAAATTCTTCTGTCTTGTCTGAAAGGTATTTCAGGTCATCGGCATCAGCTGTTCTGTTTATTATCCTTGACCTTAGCTCAGCGACCATTTTCAGGCAGAATTGCTTCACCTGCTCATATGTTTCCGCAGGAATGCTGCTTTGATATATATAGTTGATTATATTTTCGGCTATGGCAGTATCATCGCCGCTGAACACGTTATTCATATTGCTAAGATACAGGCTTTCCGATGAGCAGGAGGCACGTGGGATAAACTCCGTTTTGCAGTAATGGTCTGTGTCATTTTTGCCGCTCAGAGCGTTCACTGCTTTTTCCACAGCACGGTATCCCATGGCATATGCGTCAGCTTTTACCGATGCCAGAGGCGGGTCCATTTTAACTGCAAAGAGGCTGTCATCGAAGCCTACAAGCATAATGTCCCTGCCGATGCTCTTTCCTCTTTTTTGCAGGATAGGGTAAAATACAGATGCCATTTCGTCATTTACGCAGATAACAGCGTCGCAGTCGGGATTTCTGTCAAGAAGCTCTTCCGCTTCGCTGACGCAGAACTCGGATATATCGCTTTCAATTATCATATTGTTATTGAATTCAACGCCGTTTGCGTCCAGCGCAGCTCTGTATGCTTCATATCGTTCTCGGCATTCGAGATTGATAAGCTTTCCTATCATCATGCAGATATGCTTTCTGTTTTGCTTTTTTATAAGGTAATCAACAGCCTGAGTGACGCCTGCTTTGTTATCGTAAATGAGATAATCATATCCGTCAATGTTTGAGGCAACATTCAGCAGAGGAGTGCCGCTGAGATGATCCAGCACTTCCTTTTTGCGCACATCATCGCAGATATATGCAATAGTTCCCGTACATACTATCAGATGATCGAGCTTTGCCTTTGCGGCATAGTCCATAAGAATGTTGTACTGATACTCAAACTTCATATCAAGCATGGTATTACCGTAGTCAACATCAAGGTATTTCATAGGAAATATAAATAAATTCGCATCAAAAGCCTCAGCTGCCGCAATAGCACCCTTTGACACCCTGTTGCTGAATGAATCCATAATGTTTGCAACCAGAATGCCTATATTATAACGCTCGTTCATACTTTCACCTTTTTCACATTAGCCTTTGTGCCAGCCACAACGGATATGAACATATTTCTGCTCTGCTGACAACAATTTAAAAGCCACAATGGTAATTACATGATTATAACATAATTGTATGCAAAATTCAACTCTTTAAAGAAAAATATACACTGCAGCACTGATGGATTTTTCGGACAGACCGGAGCATTGAATTTATTAAGCATAAGCTATATCACCCTGCTTACCGGCAGAGTGGGGTCAAAGCCCTTGTCATCCGCAGTTTGACCGCCTATGAAAACATAGTTATCGGGCAGCTCCCGTGGGGTAAAGCCTGTGAGCTGCTTGAAAACACGGTTGAAGCTGCGTATAGTTCCGAAGCCTGCGGCAAGTGCGGCTTCTCCCGCAGGCATACCTTTGGACAGCATTTTTGCGGCAGCGCTTACACGGACGATGTTCAGGTACTCCGAAAAGGTCATACCCGACATTCTGCGGAAATACTTGGAGAAATAAGGCTTGCTGAAGCACATAAAATCGGCAGCCTCATCAAAGGTCATATCGGCGTAATGCTCGGAAATGTGGCTGAGAAGCGACTTGTATGCCGTGCTTTCCGAGGAGTTTTTCAGCGCCTCCGCCTTTTCATTTCGGAATATCTCAGCCATAACGACAGAGGCAAGACCCGAACATATCACTTCATAATATTTTTGCCCCCGGGATATCTCCTGTCTGATTTTTTCAAAGGTATCCGAAAAATCATATTCGTTTTCCAGCAGGGGACAAACAGTTGTCTGCTCGCCGTATGATGAAAAAAGAAGCTCGGAGTCTATCTTCATAACAGTGATGATGCTTTCCGCTTCCGCCTTTATGTAATGCACAGCTCCGCTGCGGATAAAAACGCATCTGCCTTGGGTTAGAGGATAGACCGTGTTTTCCGACATTACCTCTGCGCTGCCCTTTTGGGCAAAGATAAGCTCGCTTTCCATATGCCAGTGGGGAAGATTCTGCAAGCCCATGTAACGCTGGACTGTCACCTGTGAACGCCCCGAAAGAACGCTCTGCTCATATCGTGCTATCATGCTGCTCACTCCTTTTAGGATATTATACCACACAGGTTAATAAATGTCTATAATCGGCAAACAGTATTCTTGAAAAAATCCCGCTTGTGCGGTATAATAAGCTTAATATTATTTGCATGGAGGAAATGCTGATGAAAACCTTGTATTTTATTACCGGAAGTCAGGATCTTTACGGCGAGGAGACTCTTGCTCAGGCTGCAAAGGACTCAAAGGAAATGGCTGCATATCTGAATGAGCAGCTTTGCGGCATTGCAGGCGTTGTTTTTCAGCCTGTGGTAAGAAACAGCAGCGAAGCGCTGGATATCTGCACAAAGGCATCGTCCGACAAGGACTGCGTGGGAGTTATAATGTGGATGCACACCTTTTCTCCTGCAAAAATGTGGATAAATGCGCTTAAAGTGCTGAGCAAGCCTATGCTTCACCTGCACACCCAGTACAACGAAAGACTTCCCTATGACAGCATTGATATGGACTTTATGAACCTTAATCAGTCTGCTCACGGCGACAGGGAGTTCGGATTTATCTGCACACGTCTGGGCATAAAGCGTGAAGTCGTTTCGGGATATTACAAGCACGCCGATGTTATCGAAAGAGTGCGCCATTTTGCTCAGGCTGCCGTTGCAGTTGATTTTGGCAGGGGAATGAGAGTTGCCATGTTCGGCAACAATATGCGTGATGTTGCAGTTACAGACGGCGACAGAGTGGAAAGCGAGATTAAGTACGGCTGGAACGTGAATTACTATGGCATTGGCGATCTCTGCGATATCATCTCAGGCATCACAGATGAAGAGATAGATGCAAAAATGGCTGAATACACCGAAAAGTATGCCATGAATACCGACAATCTTGCCGCAGTAAGGGAGCAGGCAAAGTATGAAGCGGCGCTGGAAAAGTTCCTTGCCCGTGAGAATATTTCCGCATTCACAGATACATTCCAGGATCTTCACGGCCTTTCGCAGCTGCCCGGAATCGCTGCGCAGAACATTATGGCAAAGGGCGTAGGCTTCGGCCCTGAGGGCGATTATAAGACCGCTGCCCTTGCTGCCGTGCTTTTCAAGATGGCTGAGGGAAGAGACGGTGCAACAGGCTTCCTGGAGGACTATACATATGACCTGCCCGAAGGCGGCGAAACCGAGCTTGCTTCCCATATGCTGGAGGTATCTCCCGTATTTGCGGCTGAGCAGCCTAAGATCGAAGTCCACCCTCTGGGAATAGGCGGAAAATCCGACCCTGCACGTCTCGTATTTGAGGGAGTAACAGGCGAGGGCATTGCAGTTTCCATGATAGACCTTGGCGATCGTTTCAGACTGGTTTGCGCAGATATAACCCTTGTAAAGCAGCCTGAGCCTATGCCAAAGCTTCCTGTTGCAAGAGTTATGTGGAAATTAAAGCCCGATTTTGCCACAGGCTCGGCAGCGTGGATATACGCAGGCGGAGCGCATCATGCGGTTGTTTCCACAGCGCTTACAGCTGATGATATCAGACTGTTTGCAAAAATCACAGGCACTGAGCTTGTTGTCATCAATGACAAGACCGAGCTTAATGCTTTTGAGCAGCAGCTTGAAATGCTTGACACTATGGCTTCTTTCAGAAGATAAAATATGCGGGATATGCACCTCAAAGGTCAAGGCTTTTGGGGTGCATTTTTTTATTGACACGGGTACAAAGTTGTAATATAATCATAGTATCAGTTAAATATTTTGACTTGCAATTTTAAATCGTTGAAAGAGGGCTTACAAATGAAAAGACGTTACATAATAGCGGTGCTGCTGATGTGTATGCAGCTGACAGCCTGCGGTGCGGCAGGGGAGAACGGTGCGGAGACCGGTACAAGCGAGATTTCAAGCTCCTCCGAGACTGTTGAGACCGCTGAGACTACCGTGGAAGAATCATCGGAAGCGGAGACGACGGAAGCTCAGACCGAGATTACCACTGAAACTGCGCCTGATATCGACATAGAGAATGTAGAACTTCTCAGCCTGAACGATGTCGAAGCTGTTTCGGGATATCCCGATGTATGCGATATAGACAGCATAAGCGCAAAGCAGAAAAATGATGTGGAAGGCTTTTACAGCTCTGAGTATGCTGCTGAAAATCCCGATTATAGTCAGCTTGCGCCGCTTGAAATGGTTTCTCCCGACTATGATACCTCAGAGTATAAGTATATCGCCGATGATTTTGACAATGACGGCGAGACCGAATACTATCTTATTATTGAAAACAAGCAGAACGTAGCCGATGATTTCTGCAACGGCGGTTTTGATGATATAAACAGCAGAAATTTCGGAAAGTCTGTGACCTTCTATTATATTGAGGACAGCGGTGAGGCTGAGTTTGTAAGCTTTATGAACTGTATTTCATCCACTTCCGAGATAACCTCCTACAAGACAGCCGATTACGGCAGCTGCAAGCATCTGGTATATTGCTACTGGCCCGCCTATGACGGAGTAGGCGGCAGCGGAAATGCAAGGCTGTTTGACAAGACGTGTTTCTTTGATATGACATACGGCGGCGTGTTTGCTGACGGCGACGGCATTCTCAAAGCATCGACTTATACTCTTGTTGACGAATACATCTGGGACGGCGCTGATTATACAGTCATCGGGTATGATTATGATATGCCTGACGAAAACGGAGAGCTTATTGAGCTTGACGATTATCATGTCAATCGGACTTCGGGACCCGAAAAAGTAAATTGGTTCAGCGGCAAATAAGACTTTTGCCCCTCAGTGCAGATGCGCTGAGGGGCTTTTACTTTTTGCAGAGTATTCGACAAAAATATACAACATTTTACAAAATTTGTGGCTCATTTCGTTGACTTTGCCGCACAAAAGTGATATAATCAAAACTGTTATGCTTTGTTGAGTTACTTTTGCTGACTGACAAAGGCCGCTGACTTTATTTTTGCGGAAGGGTCGGGGTATTTATGGAAAATATTGTTAATCTGAAGGACATCGAGGTCGTTTTTGAGGACGGCGAGCGTATCCTGAAAAAAATCAATCTGGATATCAAGGACAAGGAGTTCGTAACCTTTCTGGGACCGTCAGGCTGCGGCAAGACGACTACGCTCAGGATAATCGGCGGATTTCTTGAACCTACAAGCGGTGATGTTTTCTTTGAGGGTAAGCGCATCAACGGGCTTCCTCCCTATAAGAGAAACGTCAACACCGTGTTCCAGCGATATGCTCTTTTTCCCCATCTTAATGTGTATGAAAACATTGCTTTCGGTCTGAGGGTAAAAAAGCTGCCCGACAAGGAGATAGTAAAGCGTGTGGGCGAGATGCTGGAGCTTGTCAATCTGAAAGGCTTTGAAAAGCGTTCTGTAGCCCGCCTTTCGGGCGGTCAGCAGCAGCGTGTGGCAATAGCCCGTGCACTGGTAAATCACCCCAAGGTGCTGCTTCTTGATGAGCCGCTGGGCGCTCTTGACCTGAAGCTCCGAAAGGAAATGCAGACAGAGCTGCGCAAGATACAGCAGGCTCTGGAGCTTACCTTTATATATGTTACCCACGATCAGGAGGAAGCCCTTACCATGAGCGACACCGTTGTGGTAATGAACAACGGTAATATCCAGCAGATCGGTTCTCCCACAGATATATACAACGAGCCTGTCAATGCCTTTGTTGCTGACTTTATCGGTGAAAGCAATATCCTGAACGGCATTATGCCCGAGGACTGCGTTGCGGAATTTTCGGGACATCGCTTTGAGTGCGTTGACAAGGGCTTTGCCAAAAATGAAAAGGTAGATGTGGTGATACGTCCCGAGGATATCAAGATAGTTCCTCCCGCAAACGCAAAGCTTACGGGAATAGTTAAGTCCGTTGTTTTCAAGGGCGTTCATTATGAGATGACAGTTGACGGAATGGAGCACAAGTGGATAATCCATTCAACGCTGCACGAGCCTGTCGGAACCATGATAGGTATGGATATTGCTCCCTTTGATATCCACATAATGAAGAAAAGCGAGGAATGAGCATATGAAAACAAAATGGGTCTCGGCTCCGTACCTTGTATGGATGACCGTTTTTATTGCTGTTCCGCTGCTGATGATAGCAGTATTCGCCTTTACCACCAATGACGGTGAGTTTACCGTAAAAAACATTCAGGACGTGGGTCAGTATGCGAATATTTTCTTCCGCTCCATATGGCTGTCGGTAATTGCTACGGCTATATGCCTTGTGGTGGCATATCCCGTGTCGTTTATCCTTTCACGAATGGAAAAGCACAAGCAGGCGACCATGCTTATGATAGTAATGCTCCCCATGTGGATGAACTTCCTGCTTAGAACATATGCGTGGATGACGCTTCTCGGCAACAACGGCGTTATCAATCATCTGCTGGGGCTTATCGGCATAGGCCCTTTGAAGCTCATAAACACATCTGGCGCAGTTGTGCTGGGAATGGTCTATAACTACCTGCCATTTATGATACTGCCCCTTTATTCGGTAATGGTGAAGATAGATAAAAGCGTTATCGAGGCGGCTTCCGACCTTGGCTGCAGCGGAGTGGCAACTCTCTTCCGTGTGATAGTTCCCCTGAGCCTTCCCGGAATAACCTCGGGCGTTACCATGGTGTTCGTGCCTGCCATCTCCACATTTATCATTTCAAGAATGCTTGGCGGCGGTTCAAATCTGCTCATAGGCGACCTTATCGAGATGCAGTTCTTGGGAAATGCCTACAATCCTCATCTGGGAGCTGCCATTTCTCTCGTTCTTATGGTCATTATCCTTGTTATTATGACTGTTATGAATCAGTTCAGCCCTGACGATCAGGTGCTGATATAAGGAGGGGCGCAGAATGAAAAAGCTTGGAAAAATCTATCTTGTGCTGGTCATGCTCTTCCTCTATGTTCCTATATTCGTGCTGATAGTTTTCTCATTCAATGAGTCAAAGAGCAGGAGCGTGTTCAGCGGCTTTACTCTTGACTGGTACAGAAAGCTTTTCCAGAACGATATCATAATCTCATCTCTGGTGAACACGCTTATAATCGCAGTTATTGCAAGCATTGTGTCAACGGTCCTTGGCACTCTGGCTGCAATAGGCATAAACAGCATGAAAAAGGTGCCAAAGGCTATTGTTATGAACATAACAAATATGCCTATCATCAACCCCGAGATAGTTACGGGCGTATCCCTTATGCTTCTGTTTGTGTTCTTTGCGGCAAGAATGAATTTAGAATTCGGATTTGTTACGCTGCTCATAGCCCACATCACCTTTGACGTGCCGTATGTTATCCTGAACGTTATGCCAAAATTCAGGCAGATGGATCCTCACCTTTACGAAGCGGCGCAGGACTTAGGGTGCAGCCCTTTCAAGGCGTTTATCAAGGTGGTGCTTCCGGAGATAATGCCAGGCGTTGTAAGCGGTTTCCTTATGGCATTCACATACTCTCTTGATGATTTCGTTATCAGCTACTTTACCAGCGGCTCATCATCACAGACACTTCCTGTTACCATCTACTCAATGACAAGACGAAAGGTATCTCCCGAGATAAACGCACTTTCCACTATCATATTTGTTGTAGTTGTTGTTATCCTTATCGTCAAGAATTTTATTGAGATAAGACAGCTTAAGAAAAAGGGGGCGTAAGGGCATGAGAAAAATATCTTCCGTAATTGCCGCTCTTCTTGCTGCGGCTATGCTTTGTTCATGCTCTGCCGAAAGCGCTGAGGATACTTCTGCCGATGATGTCCCCGAGGAGGAGACCGAGGCACAGACCCTTACTATCGACGATCCCGAGTATTACACCCGCTTCAAGGGACAGAACATTTCAATAAATGTCTATAACTGGGGCGAGTACATCTGCACGGGAGCGGACGAGGGCACGCTTAATGTAAATGCTGAATTTACAGCGCTTACGGGCATAAAGGTCAATTACACCAACTATGCCACCAATGAGGAGCTTTATGCCAAGCTGAAAGGCGGCGGAGCTTCCTATGACATTATTATCCCGTCTGACTATATGATAAACAAGATGATAAAGGAAAAAATGGTGCAGAAGCTTGACTATGACAATATCCCCAACTTCAAGTACATCATGCCCAATTTCCGCAATCTTGAATATGACCCCGATAATGAATATTCCGTGCCATATACATGGGGAACAGTCGGTATCATCTACGATGAGACTATGATAGATATTCCCCCTGAGGAGATCGACTGGGATATTCTCTGGAACGAGGATTATCTTGACAATATCCTTATGTTCGACAACCCCCGTGATGCCTTTGCCATTGCTGAGATAAAGAACGGCTTTTCGCTGAACACAGAGGACAGCGACGAGCTTATAAAGGCTGCCGAGGACTTGAAAGCACAGAAGCGCATAGTCCAGGCGTATGTTATGGACGAGATATTCGATAAAATGGGCGCAGGCGATGCTCTTATAGCTCCCTACTATGCAGGCGACGCTCTGACCATCATGGACGAAAACGACTCTCTCAACTTCGTTGTCCCAAAGAGCGGAACCAACCTTTTCGTTGACGCAATGTGCATTCCCACATCGTCAAAGCAGAAGGAAGCGGCGGAAATGTACATCAACTTTATGTGCGAGCCTGATATTGCCTATGCGAATATCGACTACATCTGCTACTCAACACCAAATTCAGCGGCGTATGACAAGCTTGATGAAGATGTGCGCACAAATCCCGTTTCCTATCCGGATCAGGATTTCATTGGAGAAAAGACCACGGTATTCGTAAATCTTTCCGATGAAGCAAATCTACAGATGCAGACCCTCTGGACGGAAATGAAATCCGCCGAAGACGAGAACGCCAACACATGGATAATGCCTGTGTTCCTTATTGCCTGCATTGTGTTTATGATTGCTGTTCAGGTAAGAAGATACATCAAGAGCAAAAAGGACATCTTCTGATGTCCCGATATAAAATAACTCCCATGTATAAGGTTATGTACCATACATGGGAGTTATTTTTATTTCTTGTCGTTCTTTACGTTTACTTTTTTCAGCTTTTCAAATATTCCTATTGAGAGCTTGTGTTCATTTTCAGCCGCAGGAACGGGATAATAATCTGCCGTGTCGGGGGAGAGCCCTTTCTTTTTCAGCAGGTTCTCTATAAATTCCTGGGCAAAGGCGTATATTACCGCAAATATTGGCACGCCAAGCACCATTCCCGCAAAGCCGAACAGTCCGCCGCCAAGGAAGATGGCCACCATTACCCAGAATGCGGGGAGACCTGTGGAGTCGCCCAGAATGTAGGGACCAAGGATATTTCCGTCAAACTGCTGTATCGCAACTATCAGGATAACAAAGGGGATAGTCTGTGACGGCTCGGAAATGAGCAGCAGCAGTGCGGAGGGTATCGCCCCGATAAAAGGGCCAAAAAACGGGATAACATTCGTTACGCCTACGATAACGCTTATGAGCACCGAATATTCCAGCTTCATAAGCTTCATTGCCACAAAGCATATCATACCGATGATAAAGGAATCCAGTATCTTTCCGTTGATAAATCCGTTGAGGGAGTTGTTTGTTTTTCTGAAAGCTCTCAGCATATTGTGGCATATCTTCTGGGGGAATATTGCCGTCATAAGCTTTTTGCCCTGAGCAAGGAATTTTTCCTTGTCAAGCAGCAGATATACCGCAACGATAAATCCGATGATAAAGTCCTTGAGACCTGCCAGCAGTCCCACAGCGCCGTCTTTCAGCTTTACAGCCCAGTCGCCCACCTTTGGGATAAGGTTATTTACGGCGGTAAGCACGGCGGACTGGATATCATTGAGCTGATTATTAAGATATGTTACTATCTCGGGATATTCCGCCAGAGTGGTATTTACCCAGTTGTAGATGTTGTTCATATAGTTCTGGGCGTTGTTGAAAATGTTCATCAAGCTGTCCAGAACCTGCGGCACGATTATTGCGACCAGTGTGCATATCACCGCTATGCCGAAAATTATGGCAAGCACGGTGCTTATAAATCTGCAAAGCTTGGGGTGGGGCTTTTTTCTTTCAAGCAGTTTTTTGAGCTGCCTTTCCGTCCGCATCATAACAGGGTTCAGCAGATATGCAATCGCTATGCCCCAGATAACGGCGCTTATTGTGCCGAGCACAGTTCCCAGTGCGCCCATTATCACCGAGAATTTTGATACAACTATTACCAGTGCAAGGCATATGGCAAAGGTTATTACCGTATATACCGACACTGTGGTGTATTTGCTGTTCCAGTCAACCTTCATAGGCATTATCCTTTCCGTTGTGACAAACGCCTTGTGCGTATCATACAATACAGATTATACACCATTTTGCGACATTTGTAAACAGTGTAAGAGTAAAAATACCGTAAAAAAGAGAATGCCGCTGTCTTTTAAAAGACAGCGGCGGATATCACTTATTATTCTTCCGGCTTATCCTCGGGGTCAACCTCTACCTTGATCTCGGGAGCTTCTTCACCTGCAGCGTCAGCCTCTACGGTGTCCTCGTGGTCGATGACCTCTTCGGTCTCCTCAGCGGGAGCTTCCTCAACAGGCTCGGGCTTTTCGATCTTAGTGCCGCACTTGCCGCAGTAGTCGTTCTCGGCATCTACCTCAGCACCGCAGTTCTGGCAGAGCAGAACACCCTTTATCTTACGGACGTGCTCCTTGAGAGCTTCGATGGAAGCCTTCTTCTCGGAAACCTTGTCAAAAAGCTCCTTCATAGTCTCACAGCAGGGATTGTCAAGATTGTTGTCATAATAGGTCTTGCCGATCTCCAGATAAAGCTCGTTAATTGCTCTCTCCTCGGAAGAAATCTTGAAGTTAGCCTTTACAACATCTGTACCAAGCTTAGTCTTTTCGCCTACAGCCTTGCCTGCATTGTTGATAGTTTCTGCAAATTTTTCAAACATGATTTTTTCCTCCTGTTAATATGGTTATGTTTTCGGAAGCCGCAGACGGTGCTTAACGCCTTCTGCATCGCTTCCTTGTGTTGGCTTTCTTGCTATGTTCTCAGTATAACCCACAAAAGCAGTTATGTCAACAGGTTACAGCGATTTCTCATTTTTGTGAATCACTTTTTAATCTTCTTTTAATCTGCACAGTATTCTTTAATAATGAGAGGTACCATATAGCCTGTATTGAGGTAAAATGCTTTCATGGGATAAACAGCGCCCATGTGACCTATGTGATACCTTTTGCGAAGCTCTTCTATGATATCATGGTCGGACATACCGCTGTTGTGCCAGTCTATGACGTGGTTTTTCGTCCACTCGAACTCATACAGCGCATTTTCAAAATACTTTCTGCATTCCTCTGCGCCGTCCAGCATTCCCCAGTGGGGAAGAACGATATGCTCTGCTCCCAGAGCCGCAGCCTTTTTCAGTGACTGTTCACCCTGCTTAAAGCCTGTGAGCAGTATGGGAGCCGCCGCAGTGCCGTTGTAAACTCCCAGAGTTTCGGACGAAAAGAGTGTCTTGCTTTCACGGCAGTAAAATCCGATAGAGCACTTTGTATGACCCGGGAAAGCCATTGTTTCAAGCTTCAGACCGCATACATCAATGACCTCTCCGTCATTTACCACCTTATCCACATGGAGCCTGTCCGTGCAGTCGGTGAGATATGGCTTTTTGTCAAGCTCATGGGCGGCGTTAACGTCCATCTCATATATGGTTTTCAGAGCCGTGGGGCGGGTGAACACATAAGCTGTGTATTCGCCTGCGATAACGGGGATATCCCTCCACCTGTCCGCCAGGACAGCACAGCCCATAACGTGGTCGTAGTGTGAGTGGGTGAGGATAATGGCATCGGGCTTCTTTCCATCCAGTATTTTTTCGACCGTATCCGCCATTTCTTCCGCACAGAAGCCGAAGCCTGTGTCGTACATAAATGCCTTATCGCCGTTCTGCACAAGAAGCGCTGCGCTTCCGGGGACAGCGGCGGCATCTGTTACCTTGATATCATTCATAAATACCGATTTCTGCGGTGGGGTGTTGATCTCAGCCGCTTAATACTATATCATTTCTGTATATAATTATTATAAAATGATAGTGTGAATTTTTATACTGATTATATTTAAAATAGTGTGATTTTGTGGTTCGTTAAGTTAATGAAATATGTACTTTATTGGACTTGACATTGTCCCAAACAACAGCTATACTATACTTAGTAAATAATGTACAATCACATATATGGGAAAGGAAATTGCATATGGAAAAGGTTCTCGACTGGAACAAATACATAGATAAATCTGCCGAAACTGTTTCTGAGGGCATTGTTATGCTCAAGAATGACAACAACGCTCTGCCGCTCCGGAAGGACAGCGAGGTGGCTGTTTTCGGACGTATTCAGCTGAATTATTACAAGAGCGGCACAGGTTCGGGCGGACTTGTCAATGTGTCCCGTGTTATCGGCATAACCGACGGCCTTCAAGAAAGCGGCAGCGTTAAGGTGAATGAGGAGCTGCTGAACGTTTACAAGGAATGGACAAAGGAGCACCCCTTTGATTTCGGCGACGGCTGGGGAGGCGAGCCATGGTCACAGGAGGAAATGCCCGTTGATGACGCTCTTGCTGAGAAGATCTCCAACTTCTGCCAGACTGCGATCGTTATTTTCGGCAGAACAGCAGGCGAGGAGAACGACAACCGCTTTGAAAAGGGCGCATATCTGCTCAGCGATGGCGAGGAAAGTATGCTCCGCACAGTAAGGAAGCATTTCCGGAAGGTCATCGTTCTGCTGAACGTTGGCAGCATCATTGATATGAACTTTGTGGAGGACATCAAGCCCGATGCCGTTCTGTACGTATGGCAGGGCGGAATGATCGGCGGAACAGGAACAGCGGACGTGCTCACAGGCAAGGTATCACCCTCGGGAAAACTGCCTGACACCATTGCGTACTCCGTTTCCGATTACCCCTCTCACGAGTATTTCGGCAATACCCGCCGTAACTTCTACTGCGAGGATATTTACGTAGGCTACAGATATTTTGAGACATTTGCTCCCGAAAAGGTACAGTATCCTTTCGGCTTCGGTCTCTCCTATACAACTTTTGAGCATACTGTTACACACTCTGAGCTGAATGACGGCAAGATAACTATAGAGGTTTCCGTCAAGAACACAGGCAATTATTCGGGCAAGGAGGTTATCCAGCTCTATGCCTGCGCTCCCCAGGGTATGCTGGGCAAGCCTGCAAAGGTGCTCTGCGGCTTTGAAAAGACAAAGCTCCTTGCTCCCGCTGAGAGCCAGATACTTACTATTGAAGTGAATGTTGACGACCTTGCTTCCTATGATGATTCGGGCGTAACAGGTCATAAGAGCTGCTACGTGCTTGAAAAGGGTCAGTATATCATCTGCGCAGGCACAGATGTCCGCAGTGCAGAGGCTGCATTCTCCTTTGAGATCGACGAAACTACTGTTGTAAAGCAGCTTACTCAGGCTCTTGCTCCCGTGCTTCTTTTTAAGCGCATGAAGCCCTTTGCGGCGGAGCATAAGCTTAAATTCGTTCCCATTATGGAAGATGTTCCCACCTCCGAGGTGGACGAAAACGAGAGACGTATTGCAAATCTCCCTGCCGATATTCCCTTTACCGATGATAAGGGCATAAAGCTTGCTGACGTAAAGAGCGGCAAGCACACCATGAGCGAGTTTATCGCACAGCTTTCCGACTATGACCTTTCCTGCATTATCCGTGGAGAGGGCATGGGCAGCCCCAAGGTAACTGCGGGAACAGCTTCCGCATTCGGCGGCGTTTCAGACAGGCTCGCAGCTATGGGCATTCCCTGTGCCTGCTGCGATGACGGCCCTTCGGGTATGCGCCTTGACTGCGGCACAAAGGCATTCAGCCTGCCGAACGGCACTCTGCTTGCTTCCACATTCAACCGTCAGCTGCTCAGCGAGCTGTTTGCATTCACAGGCCGTGAAATGGTGGCAAATAAGGTCGAGTGTCTCCTTGGCCCCGGCATGAACATTCACCGTCACCCTCTCAACGGTAGAAACTTTGAGTATTTCTCCGAGGATCCTTTCCTCACGGGCGAGATGGCTTCCGCCCAGCTGAAAGGTCTCCATTCCGAGGGCGTAACAGGTACTATCAAGCACTTCTGCGGAAATAATCAGGAAACAGGCAGACACAATATCGACTCTGTAATTTCCGAAAGAGCGCTCCGTGAGATATATCTCAAGGGCTTTGAGATAGCCGTAAAGAAGGGCAAGGCACAGACTATAATGACCACCTACGGCTCCGTAAACGGCCTCTGGACGGCAGGCAACTATGACCTTAACACAACTATCCTCAGAAATGAATGGGGCTTTAAGGGCATTACCATGACCGACTGGTGGGCAAATATCAATGAGCGCAGCGTGCCTGTTTCAAAGACCAACTTTGCAGCAATGGCAAGGGCGCAGAACGATGTTTACATGGTATGTGCCGACAGCGCCAACAACGAGGACAACACACTATCCGCTCTTGAAGACGGCACACTGAAAAGGGGAGAGCTTCAGAGAAATGCTGCAAATATCTGCCGCTTCCTGATGGACACTCAGGCAATGAAGCGCCTGTGCGGCGAGGCTGACACCATAAAGATAATCAACCGTCCCGATGACGGCGGCGAGGATCTGGCAGATGTCACATTCTATAACCTTGATGAGGAGCTTACCCTTATCCCCGAAAACATCTGCACCGACAGAGGAAGTAACTTCACCTTTGCAGTCGATGTTTCTCACCTTGGCAAGTATAAGATAGTTATTACCGCAAGCTCCGAGCAGAGCGAGCTGGCACAGCTTCCTCTCACATTTTTCAGCATGGGTTCGCCAGTTGCTTCCTTTACATGGAACGGCACAGGCGGCAAGCCCGTATCAAAGGAATTTTCTATTTTCCTTTTCTCACGATTTACTTCAATGCGTATTTATTTTGCGCAGAGCGGACTGAAGATACACGATATCAAGTTCACTTTTGTTGATAAGGCATAATAAAACCCTCCCGCAGGCACAAAGTCTGCGGGAGGGTTTTTGCATATGCGGCGAATTATTTATCAGCCGTAAATTTCGGCAGTTCATCAAGTGTGATAACAAGGTCGCTGTTATAAACTTCCTTTAGGTTTTTCTCATCATTGTTTTTGATGTAGTCCGTGTGCCATATCATGAACCATGACCATATGCAGCCGTCCTTTTCAAAATCCTTTACGGAGGGGACATTGCCGCACTCGTGGAATGCCATGGGTTTTTCGGCAGTGTTTATCTTTTCAAGCTTTTTCCACGCCTTTTTATTGGTGGAGTTATCATAGGTGTCCGAGCCGATAATGTCGCAGTAGTCATCGCCCACGTACCAGCCGCTTCTAACATCGCCTGAGTAACCCAGAACCCAGATAAGGTTTGTAAGCCCGAATTTGTTGGTGTATCGGTCGTACATCATCTGCCAGAGCTTGATGAAGTTTTCTCCGCCGCCTTTGCCCCACCAGAACCATTTGCCGTCGAACTCGTGGAATGGCCGCCATAAAACGGGAACGCCCGCATCACGAAGCTTCACTAATGCCTCGGCAGCCTTGTCCCAGTTTTCAAGCATTGCCTTGTTTTCCTTGGTGCCTTTTTTAAGCAGCTTATCAAAATCAGGCTCGTCATTAAGGCTTTCCTGATAGCCCAGACCGTTTATGCCTGTGTGCCAGCAGATAGTCACCAGTCCGCCCTTTTCCCACCAGTCCTCTGCACGCTCAACAACGCCGTCAAAATCGGCGTTCATAAAGTCAAGACCTCTCATAGCGGGAAGCTTGCCTGTTGTTTCCTTGATATAATCCATCTCATAATCTGGTGAGCCCATCCATGTGGATTCCTGCTGACAGGACAGCATTACCTTGCCGTAATTGTCGCAGATGTAATCATACACCTGCTGAGTTATCTCATCGGCATCTGGATTTGAGAGCTTATGCTCGCTTGTCTTGTGCTTTGTGGAAAGCTCGGTCACAGAAACAGTATTTTCCGCCTGAACTGAGGTATTGTCGGCGCAGCCTACGGCAATAAGACACATCTGTGCGGCTAAAAATAAAGCGGCTAATTTTCTTATTTTCATATTGACCCTCACTTTAATGCGGCTTCGATACGGTCAAGCTCGTCATCTGTAAAGTCAAGATGCTCGATGCACTTAACATTTTCGATTATCTGCTCAGGTCTGCTTGCGCCGATAAGCACAGTCGTTACCGCCTTGTTGTGGAGAACCCATGAAAGTGCCATCTGAGACAGTGTCTGACCTCTTTGAGCAGCGATGACGTTAAGGGTGTTGAGGCGTTTTATCATCTTGTCATCAAGTTCTTTGCCTATCCAAGTGTTTCCCTTGCCCACACGGGAATCCTCGGGGATACCGTTGAGATATTTTCCTGTCAGGAAGCCCTGATAAAGAGGGGAGAACACCGAAAGACCTATGCCGTTCTCTGCAGCAAAATCGTCCAGACCGTCCCTTTCTATCCATCTGTTGAGCATGGAGTAGGAGGGCTGATTTACTATAAATGGAGTTTTAAGCTCCTTGAAAATGCTCATTATCTCCTTTGTCTGCTGAGAATTGTAGTTGGATATACCCACATACAGTGCCTTGCCCTGCCTTACGCAGCTGTCAAGAGCCACTGCGGTCTCTTCAAGGGGAGTGCCGGGGTCAAAAACATGGTGATAGAAAATATCAACATATTCCAGTCCCATTCTTTTAAGGCTCTGATCAAGGGAGGATATGAGATACTTGCGTGAACCGTTCCTGTCGCCGTAAGGGCCGTCCCACATCTCAAAGCCTGCCTTTGTGGATATGCACAGTTCGTCACGGTAGCGGCGCATTCCTCTGTCAAGTATCCTGCCGAAATTTTCCTCGGCGCTGCCATTATATGGGTTGCCGTAGTTGTTGGCAAGGTCAAAGTGAGTTATGCCAAGGTCAAAGGCGGTGTGGACCATTTTCTCCATATTGGCGAACACGCCCTGATAACCGAAATTCTGCCACATTCCCAGAGAAACGGCAGGAAGCTTGAGGCCGCTTTTTCCGCAGCGGTTATAGATCATTTTCTCGTACCTTTTTTCGTTTGGAATATACATATGACCCTTCCTTTCGGGATAAATTTCATATTACCATTATATCACAGCAGGCGTATGTATAAATGTATAATTGATATATAATCTTAAAATAAAAATGACCGTGATGCCAAGACGGTATCACGGTCATAGGTTTATCCGTTGTCGCTGTCACGGATATAAGCAAAGCCTGCATCAAAAAGAGCCCTTGTGTCGTTCCATCTGATAGCTGCGCTCTCGCTTCCAAGACACACGATTATAAGCTCGTGGCCGAAGCGCTCAGCGGTGGCAACAACGCAGTGTCCCGAATAATCGGTCATGCCTGTTTTAAGTCCTGTAGCATAGGTGTAATAGTCATCGCTGTCAGGCTGGATAAGCTTGTTCGAGTTGTTCCAGTAGATGTATTCGCCTGAGAGAAATTCAACTTCACGGTAGGTCTTTTTTCCCGAAGCTGCTATCTCGGGATAATTCTGGGAATAAAGGGTTATCCTCAGCAGATCCATTGCAGTAGTGTAATGGTTATCGTTGTGGAAGCCGTCGGGACAGGTGAAGTTTGTGTTCTTGCAGCCTATCTCCTTTGCCTTTTCGTTCATCTTGTTGACGAACACATTCACAGCCTCCTCTGCGGGGAGAGCTTCATCGCCTGCGATTATCCTGCCCGTAACGGCAGCGGCGCAGTAAGAAGCGTCATTTCCCGAGGGGAGCATTATTGCGTCCAGCATCATCTCTCTGTCAAGCTGACTGCCCACATTGAGATATGCAAGACTGGAGCCGGGCTGTACCAGTGACTGCTCATCTCCTGCAGTGAATACAGTGTCCTTGTCGGTGTATTCCATCATTATGGAAGCGGTCATTATCTTTGTGGTGCTGGCAGGATATGCCTTTTCCTCAGCATTCTTGGAGTAAAGCACCTGACGGCCCTGAACGTCGTACATAACGCAGTAGGGGGTCTGGATTATCATATCTATGGGGTAGCTGTCTTTCTGCTCGAAGATCTCATTTTCAATCTTCATCTCTTCCTCACGCTGAGCCTGATCTATCTCGCTCTGAGTGGGGAGCGCCGCAAGCACCTGATATTCCGAGGCGTCAACCGTAAGCTCGGTAACAGTCTTTATCTGTGAAAGTGCGGAAGCCAGCAGCCATATTCCGCCTGCTGCAAGTACAAGCAGTCCCAGAAGAGTGAGCCTTGCCTTCAATACCTTCTGCCTTTTGGCGGCAGCCGCACCGGTTGGTCTTTTGCCGGAAATTTGTCTCATTTTATATGTATCCTTTCAGCTCTCTTTTTCTAAGCGTTTATGTAAAATATTTTACCATATCCTGCGCATTGATATCAATAGGCATTTTTCACTAATTTTCAGACTGTTTTGCACATCTGTAAGTCCTTTGGGGTCATATTATGCCGAATAATGTTATCTGTCCGATTTTTCGACCACATCATATGATATAATTATCACAAAGAAACAGAAAGGATGAGCAATATGGCAAATGTTATCTTCCGTTATTCGGTCACACCCTCATACGGCTGCTGCGGAGACAGCGACGGCGGCTTTGCTCTTACGCTGACTGACGGCGGCGATGTGGAGTATATGGAGTACAAATTCTGCAAAATAACCGAGTCGTGCAGGCACTTTGACCTGTCTCCCAATGCGGCGGCAGAGATAGGCAGTATCATTTCCGAAAATAATGCCCGCCTTGATGACATTCCGCACAAGCTTGAAAACGGCAGCTTTGACGGGGATATATTTGATATCTCTTTCGGCTCCCGTAAATACTGTGGGCTTAATATCAGCATGACTGACCTTGCCCGCCTGAAAAAGCGCCGTCCCTCATACTATGAAGCAAACAAAAACGCCATTGAGAACGTAAATTTCATAGCTGAGCTTACGGGCAGGATCCTTGGCATTATCATAAACGAGATCCCTGAGCTGTAATAAAAATACTGCGGACATTTCTGTCCGCAGCAGAGCTTGTTTATCAGCCGTTGTTTGTAACGTAGTCGTTGATTATCTTTTCAGCGGTCTCAGCCTCGGAGCCGATGATGAAGTAAGCATAGTCTCCGCAGGTACCTACGATAGAGTTGTTAGCCATGTCGATATCATCGGGATACCATGCGTCCTGGTCAATAGCCTTTTGCTGACGTGCCTTCAGGTCTTCCGCAGCAGCATCAACATCATCTGCCTGAATAATGATTATCTCGCTCATAACTGCGCTGATGGGGCACTGCATAACGATCATTTCCTTGTAATTCTCGTTGGAAGCGTCCAGCAGAAAGTATTCGCTGAGAATAGTGGGGTCAGTTACCATATCGAGAGCGGGCCATTCGCTTTCGCTTGTTATCTTTTCGATAATGGGCTTGAGGGAATTTGTAGTGTTCTCAAAGGTCTCGGGAACGGTTGTTTCAGCGTTGTCGTCGGGGTCAACGCCGAATGCGCTGTCATCTTCTGCCGGCTGACCGTCATCGGGCTTTACAGCTTCGCCTTCGGGGAGAGATACATTGGTGTCGGCCTCGGAAACTATCCATGAAGCTTCGGAGTCCTCTGTTTCGTCAGGGGTGCTTTCGGCAGGAGTAGTCACGGTAGTGTCGGCACTGGTATCAGATGCCTGTGTATTGTCATTTCCTCCGCAGGCAGTAAGTGTCATTGATGTAACAGCAAGAAGCGTAAAAATCATTGCGATCTTCTTATTCATAGTAATTTTCCTTTCAAAATCAAACTTTGCCGTGCTGCATTTTTCTGCAGCAAGATGATTATATCAGATAGTCGGAAGATAATCAACCTTTACGGGCAAATGTTGTTTTTTTCGTTACCTTTTGTAATCGGTATGTTTGATACAAAGTAAAGGGGCGCTTTCATTATGAAAGCGCCCCCGTTATGTTTTAGCAAAATCAAAGGTCGATGTACAGACCGTCAGCCTTGCCGTTAACAACATAGTAAGCCTTGTTGTCCTCGGGCTTAACATAAACTTCGATGGAGCGAACCTGCTTTCTGGAGTTGTCAGCCTTGTAAGCAGCCTTGCACTTTTCAACGATCTCATCAGCAGCAAACTTGTTTCCGCCGAATTCGATGAAGAGCTTTGCGGTATCCTTCTTGACAGCCTTTTCAGCAGGAGCTTCTTCCTTCTTTGCAGGAGCCTTCTTAGCAGCGGGCTTCTTCTCCTCCTTTTCAGCCTCGGTCTTTACTTCAGCCTTAGCCTCAACGGGAGCCTTTACCTCGGGAGCAGCAGCCTTTGCTTCAACAGGAGCGGCAGCGGGTACAACGGTTTCTGCGGATTTATTTTCGGTGGTTTTTACAGTGTTAGTGTTTGCAAATTTATTGACTTTTTTGTTTGCCATAACAGCATACCTCCAATAATTATACGTTTTCTTCATTATATCACAGGCATTTGGCTTTGTCAAACGTTTTGCATTTTTGCGGAAAAAATATGTGTATATTTACAATTTATTTCGGCAAAGAAATGCCTTAATTGTTATAAACAGCTGTAAAAATGCACTGTGAAACGCTTTATCCGCCATTTGAAGCCATAATTGGTCAAAAAATTTACATGACCTGTGTTGACTTTTTACGCCTTCTGTGGTATAATTCTAATGTCAGAAAATACAGCAAGGGTGCTATATTCGGGGTGATTTTTTTCCTTGGAATATTGTACCCTTTTTTATTTTTTTGATTATTTGGAGGAGCAATGTCATCAACAAAAAAGATATTATCCGCTGTCATATCGCTTACCGCAGCGGCGGCTGTTATCACGGCGGTAAGGTATGCCGTTTCGGATAAAAACGCCGAATATACATTCAGCGGATTTTACTTTGATACCGCCGTTACCTGCAAGACTGTTTCTTCTGACGGAAGCCTTTCGGAAAGCTGCAAAAGTATCGTTTCGGAGCTGGACAAAATCGCCTCCGCATATGATGAAAATTCCGCAGTTTATAAGATAGATCACGGCGAAAAATTTTCTCCTGAAAAATATCCCGATATTGGAAATATGCTTAACGGATACAAAAGCTTTGAGGAGAAATTCGGCGAGGGGATAACCCCTTTCTGCGGCAGTCTTACACTGCTGTGGAACATTTCCTCCGATGCGCCGTATGTTCCCACTGAGACGGAGATCTCCGCAGCTTTGGAGAATGTAAATTCTTCCGTCGATTATGACGGCGCTATTCCCGAAGGCTCGCTCCTTGATCTGGGGGCAGGCGCAAAGGGATATGCCTGCGACAGGCTTCTTGAAGCCGCATTGTCCGATGAAAAAGCCGATGAGATAATTTTCTCCACAGGTTCGTCCTCTCTTATGTGGAGCAGAGAGGGCAGAGATTTCACAGCTGCGGTGGTAGATCCCATTAACGGAGGAACCGCTCTTGAATTTCCATGCGGCAGCTCGTTTATCTCCACGGCAGGCGGGTATGAGCGGTATTTTGAGGATAACGGCAGGAAATATACGCATATTATGGATATCCGTACAGGCTATCCTGCCGAGACCGATATTGCATCCGCAACAGTGATACTTCCCTGCGAAAGCGGCAGTGGTCTTGTGTCCGATCTGCTTTCCACGCTTATATATATCGGCGGCACGGAAAATGCAGAACACTATGCCGAGATATGCGGCGAAAGCTTTGAAGATTACGGCATCATTACCATAGATAACAGCGGAAACGTCACATCATACGGCAGCGTGGATATCGTCAAATGACAGGAGGAAATATGAGCAGAAGGGAAAAAATAATAATTTTTGCTGTTGCGGCAGTCTGTCTCGTATGTTCCGTGATTTTTGTTTTTATTCCGAAAAAAAGCGGCAGCTATGCTGTCATTTCTCTTGACGGCGAAACTGTTATGAAAAAAAGTCTCAGCGACGAGGGCACATTCACCGTCCCTCAGATACCGAATATGGAGTTTGAGATAGCTGACGGCGGCGTTCGTGTAAAGTCCTCCGACTGCCCCGACAAGATATGCGTTAAAACAGGTCTTGTTAGCCACGAGGGAATGTCGGCTGTGTGTATGCCCAACAGGGTAATAGTTACAGTGGAGGGCACAGATGAAAAGTAAAGCAAAATATGCGGCTTTTATGGGCATTGCTCTTGCACTTACCGCAGTGCTTTCCTTTGCCGACAGCTGTATATCGGCAGCCTTTCCCATTCCCGGGATAAGGCTGGGGCTTGCAAATATCGCCATTATCGCAGTTATGATACGATACGGCACAGTCTCAGGGCTGCTGATGACCCTGCTGCGCTCGGGTTTTGTTTTCCTCACAAGGGGAGCTTCCGCAGCTGTAATGTCACTGAGCGGCGGTCTGCTTGCGTTTGCGGCTGCTGCCGTTCTTATGATAATAATGAAACGCTCCTGCAAGTTTTCCTGCATAATCGCAGCCATGTGCCACACTCTGGGGCAGCTGGCAGCTGCCTGCGTGCTTACGGGAAGCGTTTATACTCTTGCTTATGTCGTTGTGCTAATGCCTGTTTCCATATTTACAGGCTTCCTTACCGGAACGGTGCTTCAGGCTCTGCAAGGGTTTCTTGATGATAGAAAGGTGGTTAAATAAATGCTCAGAAAAACAGGGGGAGTAAAGCTCCCTCATCTGAAAGCGACCGAGAATGAGGCTACTGTGAACCTGCCTCTTTCAAAGGTGCTTACAGTGCCTATGTCACAGTCAATGGGTGCTCCCTGCGACTGCCTTGTGAAAAAGGGCGACACGGTCACAATGGGTATGGAGATTGGCGATTCGGACAAGTTTATGTCCGTTCCCGTTCATTCGCCCGCTTCGGGAAAGGTCACAGATGTGATCGATTACCGCACATCAAACGGCGGAACCTGTAAGGCTGCTGTCATTGAAACTGACGGTTTGCAGACAGTCTGTCCCGATGTAAAGCCTCCCATGATAACCGACCGCAAAAGCTTCCTTGCTGCTGTAAGGGAAAGCGGCTGCTGCGGACTTGGCGGTGCAGGCTTTCCCACTCACGTAAAGCTTGGCTTCGACCCTGCCAAAACGCCCATTGATACTCTTGTTATCAACGGAGCCGAGTGTGAGCCGTACATCACCTCCGATTACCGTGAGTTTATGGAAAACAGTGAGGACGTGACCGAGGGTATCAGATTCATTATGAAGATACTCGATATCCCAAACTGCAAAATAGGCATTGAAGAAAATAAGCCCAAGGCTATTGAAGAAATGAAAAAACGCACTGCGGATATCAGCGGCGCAGAGGTGGTGTCACTTCCGTCAACATATCCTCAGGGCGCTGAAAAGGTGCTTATATATTCCACCACAGGCAGGACTGTTTCCGAGGGCGAGCTGCCCTCAAATCAGGGTGTTATCGTTATGAACGTATCCACAGTGGGCTTCCTTATGCGGTACATCAGAACGGGTATGCCCCTTGTTTCCAAGCGGATCACCGTTGACGGCAGCGCTGTAGGGGACAAGCGTGGAAATTACCGTGCGGCAATAGGCACTCCCGCTTCCGAGATACTTTCTTTCTGCGGTGCTGACAATATCGGCGAGATACTTTACGGCGGCCCCATGATGGGTCTTTCCCTTGCCGATGAAAATCAGCCGCTTATCAAGGTCAACAATGCTATTCTTGCATTCACAAAGCCCGATGAGCACAAGACCACATCATGTATCCGCTGCGGAAGATGTATAAGAGCCTGTCCTGTCGATCTTATGCCCGTTTCCCTTGAAAGCGCATACGACAGAGGAGACTCGGCAGAGCTTAAACGGCTCAAGATCAACCTTTGCATAAACTGCGGCTGCTGCTCATATGTGTGCCCCGCAGGCAGGCGGCTTGCCGAGAAAAATCAGCTTGCCAAGGCGTATGTGGCAAAGACTGACAAAAAGTCTGCCGCTAAAAAGTGAGAAAGGATATGATAGTGTGGAACTTACAGTAACACCCTCACCCCACATTCATGACAATGTCAGCACACGCAAAATAATGCTCCGTGTAATAATTGCGCTGACACCTGCCTGCATTGCGGGAGTGATAATTTTCGGATACATGGCGTTTATAAACCTTGCGGTCTGTATCGCCTCATGCGTATTTTTTGAGTATATTCTCAGGCGAATGATGAAGCGCCCCCAGACCATTTCCGACATGTCGGCAGTGGTAACGGGAATGCTGCTGGGAATGAACCTGCCGCCCACAATAAATCCGCTGTACGGCGTTATCGGCTCCTTTGTTGCCATAGGCATTGCAAAGCAGCTTTTCGGCGGAATAGGTCAGAACTTTGCAAATCCTGCCATTGTGGGAAGAATAGTGCTTATGCTCTCATTCACCGCAAGTATGTCAACATGGTGCAAGCCTTTTTATTATCTTAACGGTGCAGATGTGGTTACAGGCGCAACGCCTCTTGTTTCAAAGGACGCTGATTATCTTTCGCTTCTGCTTGGCACCACAGGCGGCTGTATCGGCGAGACCTGTGCCATTGCGCTTATAGCAGGCGGAATTTATCTTATTGCCGCAAGGATAATCACACCTCATGCGCCTGTGGCGTTCATCGGAACGGTTTTCCTGCTGACGCTCATTGCAGGCGATGACCCCATATATGCCGTTCTTTCCGGCGGGCTTATCATCGGTGCATTCTTCATGGCAACGGATTATGCCACCACTCCTCTTACGGGAAAGGGCAAGATCATCTTCGGCATAGGCTGCGGACTTATCACCTTTGCCATAAGAAAATTCGGCAACTACCCCGAGGGAGTTTCATTCTCAATACTGCTGATGAACCTTCTCGTTCCCTACATTGACCGTCTCTGCGAGACAAAGCCTGTAGGCGCAAAGGCTCCCGAAAAGGAGGCTTCAAAATGAGTATGAAAGAAAAGATAATGCCTCCTCTGGTGCTTACTCTTATCTGCGTGATAACCTCAGCACTGCTTGTTGCGGCGTATAACATAACATATGTTGATACCACAGGCGTTATCACCGACGAACTGGCTTCGGGACTTACGGAGATATACGGCGGTTCAGACGGCTTTGATATGCTGATGAACGATGACGGAACTGTCAAGACCTATGACGGCGTTACCTCGGTCATCACAAACGGCAGCGGCACTGCCTTTGAGATAACCGCTGACGGCTATTCAAAGGGCGGACTTCACCTGCTTATCGGCTTTGACGAAAGCGGAAGCATATGCGGCATTTCGGTCATCTCCATCGGAGAAACTCCGGGTCTCGGCACAAAGGTGCAGAACAAGGATTTCCTCGATAAATTCAAGGGCATATCCTCCGAAGATTATCAGGTGGATAACATTACAGGCGCAACTTATTCCTCAAAGGGAATGAAAGCCGCCGTCAATACCGCTCTTGAGGCATATTCTCAGATGAAGGGAGAGAGTGAGAATGGCTGAAAATAAATATCTTCACGAATTTACAAAGGGCATCATCAAGGAAAATCCCACGCTGGTAACTCTGCTTGGAATGTGCCCCACTCTTGCGGTAACTACCATGGCAAAGAACGGCCTTGGAATGGGACTTGCCACCACATTTGTACTTGTCTGTTCCAATGCAGTCATATCACTGCTGAAAAACGTTATCCCCAAGGCGGTGCGCCTGCCCTCGTTCATCGTTATAATCGCAGGCTTTGTAACGCTTATCGAATTTCTTATGAAAGGCTATATCCCCGCACTGTACAACAGTCTGGGACTGTTCCTTTCGCTCATAACCGTTAACTGCATTATCCTTGGACGGGCTGAGGCGTTTGCTTCTAAAAACAAGCTTATTCCCTCTATCCTTGACGGACTGGGCAATGGTCTGGGCTTTACACTTGCACTTTTTGCAATGGGTTCTGTCCGTGAGATACTTGGCACAGGACAGTGGATGGGAATTGATCTTCATCTTCCGGCTCCTATGACCATTTTCATCATGCCCGCAGGCGGATTTTTCGCTCTGGGCTGCATAATCGCACTGGTGAACAAGCTGGCAAACCGCAAGCCTCCTCAGAAGATAGGCTGCGGGAACTGCCCTAATGCTTCTGCCTGCGGCGGCTGCGGAAAGGAGGAAGTATAATGAAAGCGATGCTTGTTATACTTTTCAGCGCAATGCTCACCGACAACTTTGTCCTTTCAAAATTCATGGGCATCTGCCCCTTCCTCGGCGTATCAAAAAAGCTTGACAGCGCTGCGGGAATGGGTGCGGCGGTAACTTTTGTAATGATATGCGCCACTATATGCACATACCCCATTTACAAACTTCTTCTTGCTCCCTTTGGGCTGGAATATCTTAAAACCATAGCATTTATCCTGATAATCGCACTTTTCGTTCAGCTGCTCGAGATGATAATGAAAAAGGTGCTGCCCGCACTTTACAATTCGCTGGGCGTGTATCTGCCCCTTATCACCACAAACTGCGCAGTTCTGGGCGTGACCATTCTCAATATCGACAACGGCTATACCTTTGGTCAGTCCATTGTTGATGCGCTGGGAGCAGGTCTGGGCTTTACTCTTGCACTGCTCATATTCAGCGGAGTGCGTTCAAGAGTTGAAAAGGCAGATGTGCCTGAGACTTTCAAGGGCGTTCCCGCAACGCTTATTGCAGCTTCGATAGTTTCCGTAAGCTTTATGAGCTTCTCGGGAATGGTCGAGGGAATATTCGGCTGATGGAGGAGATAAAAAATGTTTGAAACTTATATTCTTCCCGTGCTGATGTTTGCTGTTATGGGACTTGTGGCAGGAATTCTTCTTACAGTGGTGTCAAAGCTTTTTGAGGTAAAGACCGACCCACGAACCGAAGAGGTAAACGAAGCGCTTCCTCAGATAAACTGCGGAGCCTGCGGCTACAGCGGCTGCTCCGATTATGCCAAGGCGATAGTTGAAAAGGGCGCTCCCACAAACCTCTGCCGCCCCGGCGGAGCAAAGGTGGCTGCCAAGGTGAACGACATAATGGGCGGCGATGCTTCCATGGAAATTTCCAAGGAAATAGCCGTTGTAAGATGCTCGGGCGACTGCGATACCGAAAAGCACACCTTTGATTTTGACGGCGTGCAGACCTGTGCCAATGCAAAGCGCTTTTACGGCGGAATGTGGGGCTGCAAATACGGCTGTATCGGTCTGGGCGACTGCGTAAGCGTCTGTCCCAATGGGGCTGTCAACGTGGAAAACGGACTGGCAAAAGTTACTGCCGAAAAATGTGTGGGCTGCGGACTTTGTGCCGATGCCTGTCCCAACAATATCATTGATATGCGTCCGTTCGGTCAGGCTGTTGACGTTATGTGCAGCTCGCACGATATGGGCAAGGCAGTAAAGGCAGTGTGCAGCAGCGGCTGTATCGGCTGCAAGATATGCGAAAAGCAGTGCGAGTTTGACGCTATCCACGTAACGGACAACCTCGCACGCATTGACTACAGCAAATGTACCGCCTGCGGAAAATGCGCCGCAAAGTGCCCGGTTCATGTTATCCATATGGATAAATAAGACCTTATTATAATAAAAAACAGAGCCGTGTTTCTTACGAAATTCGGCTCTGTTTTTTAGTTCGAGAATTTTTTCAGCGCAGACGGGATATAAAGTGAACCGCCGATTATAAGCAGTCCCGTATCTCCTGCACATACATATGCCCTGTGATATGCCTGTGCCAGCGAGACACATTCGGCTTCCTTGAAGCATTCCGCAAGCTTTGGGGCAAAGACTGTTTTGGGACAGAAGCCGTCAATGCAGAATGCTTTGTCGATGTAAGGGGAGATGTATGACAGCGACTTCTGCCAGTCCTTGTCGCCGCTCATGCCGCATATCATGATCTTGGGGTACTGTGGGAGTGTGGCGACAAATTCGGAAAGCGCTTTCATTCCGTCGGGGTTGTGTGCGCCGTCTATTATAACCATGGGGGACTTTTGCCTGATTATCTGGCAGCGGGAGGGGACTATTGCTGTTGCGATTCCCTTGTGAATAATATCGTCCGTTAGCCGTGGGTAGTGTTTTTTCACTATCTGAGCGGCTTCTATGGCGGTTATGGCGTTATAGACCTGGTGCTTTCCTGCCATTTCGGTGGTGTATTTGCTGCCCTTGTAGGTAAATCCGCAGCCGTCAGCGCCGAGATGAGTTATTTCAAGCTTTGATGTATCGGGGATAATGACCTTTGAACCGTGTACCTCCGCCTGATCTCTCACTGTCATAACAGCCTTCGGCGGATTTTCGGGATAAAGCACAACGGGGCAGCCGTCCTTGATGATGCCTGCTTTCTGATAGGCTATCTTCTCAATAGTGTCGCCCAGAATGGCAGTGTGGTCAAAGGAAATGGACATTATCACCGAGCAGATATTGTCCCTGATAATGTTTGTACTGTCGTAAAGACCGCCCATTCCCGTTTCAAGCACGACCACATCGCACTTCTGCTCAGCATAGTACATGAATGCAATAGCGTTTGTTATCTCAAACTGGGAGTAGCCTGCATTGTCATTTTCAAGTATGGGCTTTATGATGTCAATGAGACGTGCAAGCTCATTGTCGGGTATCTCCTCGCCGTTTATCTTTATTCTGTCGTTGTAGCGGTAAATAAAGGGGGAGGTGAACTCACCCGTTTTGTAGCCCGCCAGCGTAAGAGAATTTGCCAGCATTCTTGTTGCCGAGCCTTTTCCGTTAGTGCCTGCAATGTGGATAAATTTCAGGTAATCCTGAGGATTTCCCAGCTTGTCAAGAAGCAGGGCAAACCTTGCGAGACTGGTAACGGGTGTGCCCGATTTGGTGTACTTATCAAGAAAATTTACTATTTCGCCGTTCAAAGGGAACATCTCCTGTTTTATACTAAGAACCAATTAAAAACTATACAAAAAATCGAGCATAATCTTGCGTATATGGATTATGCGATGATTTTTTGTCTATAGTTTTATTGGTGATTAGTATTATTATGCCTGACTGTTAAGGGCGGCTTTTATTTTTTGCGAAAGCTCGTTGGCTTTTTCTGTCATGTAAGGGCTGGCAGCCAGCATAGGGCCGCCGATGTCAAGATATTTGCCTGCATTGAAGTAATCTCCGCAGAGGTAAAAAAGCTCTGCCGTGTCACAGAACACAACGCCGTGAATATACCTGTTCAGGGGCTTGGTGCTGTTTACAGCTTCCGACTTGATGAAAGTATTTACCTTGTTTTCAAACTCATTTTTCATAAGCTTCAGGTCAAGAGCCTTGCGGTAATTCCCCCTTGCTTTTTCGTTAAGGATAACGATATTCAGCGCAGTTGAGCAGCAGAGGTAATTTTTCTCATAGCAATGCTCGATAAAGGGAACAGCGTCCTCATATGCCCTCATAACGCTTTCGTTATCACCGATCAGGTCGTAAAGGCTGAGAGTATCATCATAAAAGCTCATTCCCGCTTCGGGGTACTCCGCAAATCTGGAGCGGTCAATGGAATTGAGCAGGCTTATGGCTTCGTTGATCTGACCTCTCATCATATATGTGTCGCAGAGCAGCAGGGTAAGCTTTGTTTTATCGGCATAATTGCCTGCTTCGCCTATCTTCCGATAAAGCAGATCTACAGTGCGGTCAGAGATGAAATCGTTCTGCATGGTTTTATATGCGTCCATAACGCTGGGTCCGTTGCCTGCGGGAATAACTTTCTTTCTTATGATGAAATATCCGACAACGTCTGCCGCAAGTATAACCATGAAAACAGCACTGAGTGCGGCATGGTCGCCCGATGACACAGCACGCAGCAGCCTTGTTATTACCAGCACTACAAAAATAACTATCGCACTGATAGTGGTGTAGGACTTGACAAGCGTTGTCTGCATTTTGTAAAGCTTTTCCATTTTTTCATTTGTTATCTCTATCATTGTAATACCCCTTTTTTGTCAATATATTTCCATCTCTTCCGCCAGCCTGTGATAAGCTTATTGCCATCAATGCAACATGTTTTTTCTATCTGTTCGTCTGTTATATTCCTCATGTCAGACCTTGTATTCCGTCAGACTGTAGCCGCCCTTTTCAATGTCAAATACCTCGGTATATGGCTTGCCGTCAATATATATCCACCGCTCAATGTAATCGGGAGACAGCTCAAAAATACGCTCACTTTCCATAGATGAATACATATCAAATGAGCCTTTGTAACATTCCTCAAAAGCACTGCGGAAGGCTTCATTTTCAAGAGGTCTGCCGACTTCACGGCAAATGCCCTCTATCTGGATATTGTCGATGCACAGTGCCGCACAGGGTTTTGCTTTGAGCTGCGCATATTTTCTCATGTTCATATCCGTCTGAAAATAAAATCTGCCGTCAATGAGCACAACGCTCATCATTCTGGAGGATACTTTGCCCTCGGACGAGGTGGAAAGCACCATCTTTTTTGCTTTGCCGAAGCTTTGATAAAATTTCGTCAGTTTTTTGCCAAGCTCTGTCACAATATCACGCCTTTTCTTCGTTTTTTGAGATGCAGATAAGCACGGCTAAGAACATAAATGACAGACCCCATGTTTCGCCGCCGGAAAACATTTTTGCAGGCAGGGGAGAGCTGCATACAGCGTTCAGAACAGCCTTGATAACGCCGAAAATAACATACAGCACAATAGGGCCGCAAAGTATCCATGCCTTTGATATGTTGATGACCTTTTTTGAAACCAGTCCTATATAGGCTATTGCCACCATAAGGTCAGCCGCAGTCTGCCATATTGTGGTTATTATAAAGGGCATGATCAGTATGGGTGTGAAATACTTATCTATCTGCTCGGGAGAAAGCCCTGCGTCAGCCGCTGCCTTAAAGCCCATGATAGCCATGCAGCAAACACTGTGTATGCCGAAAATTCCCAGCGACATCATTCCCGAACCGAAGCCAAAAAGCTTTCTGAGCTTTGAGGGCTTGCCGTCCAGCCTGTCTGTTATGTAGGAAAGCATGGCTCTTGAACCCAAAAAGTAGCCTATCATGGCAATAATGCCGATGAAAAATGACAGCTGATAATAAAGCATTGGTATCTCTGTGATGCTCATGCTCATCATTCCGTTTACGGCGTAAGGCTCGCCCTCGCCACGGAATGAAAGCAGTATGTCGCCAATTCCGCAGAAAAACATTCCGATAAACCCAGCCAGCAGGTACGATTTTCTCTTGTTTTCGCTTACATATCCCATAATAAAATTCTCCTTTGAAATAAAAATTCCGCCGCCCGAGAGAGCAGCTGTTAAATTTGATTATGTTTTATACAATGCCAAGCTTTATTATGTCCGAAAAAAGCCCTGCAAAAATGCAGAGCTTTTATACTATCATTTCTTTTTGCAAGGTTATTATATCACAGCAGGAAAGATATGTCAACGCTTTGCGAACAATTTCCGAGCAATCTGTTTACAGCCTGCATAGCTGTAAGTCTATGGTTACTTTTTGCAGTTCAGCTTTGAGTAAATAAAGGTATCCCGCCAGATAGGTCTGCCGTTTTCATCCTTTGAGAAATAAACGCTTTCCCGCAGGTGAGCTTCACGCATAAAGCCAAGCGCTTCAAGCAGCTTCCATGAGGCTGTGTTCATAGTGTCGCATTCGGCATATATTCTGTGCAGACCTTCGCCGAAGGACTTTTTTATCAGGGCGGCACAGCATTCCCGAGCGTATCCGTTTAGGCGGTATGCCTTGTTGAACAGATAACCCAGCTCTGCCGTTTCAAACTCACGCTTGCCAAGATAAAGGCTTCCTATCAGTTTGTGCTCTGATTTCAGCTCGGCGGCTATCATTTCGTCGGAATCCATCATTATATCCAGGCTTGCCGCCGCTTCATTCATGCTCATCGGGGAATATGGCTCATATTTGACCGTGTCAGGGTCGGAAACATACTCATAAAGGTCGTTCAGGTCGCTCTTTTTAAATCTGCGAAGTATGAGCCTGTCCGTTTCGGTGAAAATAATATCGTCGTTCATATGTCCTCCTTTTTATGTCAGTACATCAATTTCATCAGTGGCGGGCGGCTCAAATATCCGTCCGAACTTTTCCGCCAGACCGCTGTCAACATAATATGCGTTCAGCCTGCCCGCACTGATGTCGCTGTTTCGCTTTTCAATGCGCCTGTGCCATTCTTCATCGGTTATGTTAATGTAGTGAAACTCGTTTTCTATGCCGTGTGAATTGTAAAAATCCCTTGCAAGCTCACGCTCGCTCTTCGTCCAGAAGCCCCAGTCAAGGATAACATTTGTACCTGTTTCAATTATTTCAAGGGACTTGTTATAAAGGTAATTTTCTGCCCGACAGACGTAATCGTCCAGCTTTTCACCCGCTTCATTACCGAAAAGTGCAAGGGTTATCTCATCAACGGAAAGTATCACGGCACTGTATTCAAGCCGAAGCTTTTGTGCGTAGGTGCTTTTACCGCTGCATATTTTGCCGCAGGTCATTATTACTTTTGGCATATCAGGCTCCTTTCTTTACATCTTTTTTATATTGTGACAGTTTTTGTTACATTTAGTATCTTGTGTACGCTCTGTTATAAAAATATTATATCATTTATGTAATAAAATGTCAATAAAAACTGCCGCATAGGAAGAATTTCCCAGCGGCAGAATGAAGTTATATAATTACTTGGAGAATGCAGCGATAGACTGCTCTATCTTTGCCATCTTGTCAAGAGCCTTGGCAAGCTTTGCCTTTTCAGCCTCGACCTGCTTTTCGGGAGCCTTTGCCATAAAGCCGGGGTTATTCAGCTTGCCCTGAGAGAAGTCGATATCCTTCTGAACAGCTGCCTTTTCCTTGGCAAGTCTTGCAAGCTCCTTCTCCTTGTCAACAAGGTCATCAAGAGGAATGAAAATTCTTGCGGAATGGGTTACGGCAGTTACGGAGTCAGGAATATCAAAGCTTGCGCCTATCTCAACAGAGGAAGCGGAAGCCAGCTTCTCAAAGAAGATGATGCCCGACTTGAAGATATCTGCGTCGGCAGTTTCGATGTAAAGCTTTGCCTTTACAGATGGAACTACGTTCATTTCGGAACGGCGGTTTCTTACTGCCTTGATAGCGTCGATTATCTTCTCGAAAGCCTCTTCCTCAACGGTGAATACCAGCTTTTCGTCAAATACGGGATAATCGGAAAGCATTACGGGAACGTCGCCGTCGTCGATAGCAGACCATATTTCCTCAGTGATAAAAGGCATAAAGGGGTGCAGGAGCTTGAGCATTCCCTTCATTACCCAAACGAGAACTGTCTGAGCAGCAGCTGCGCTGTCGCCGCCTGCCTGGATACGGGGCTTTGTCAGCTCAATGTACCAGTCGCAGTAAACGTCCCAGATAAAGTCGTAAAGCTTCTGACACGCAACGCCCAGTTCAAATGCTTCGAGGTTCTGGTTTACTTCCTTGGCAAGGGTGTTGAACTTGCTTATTACCCACTTATCCTCCATTGCAAGATTTTCGGGGAGACCTGTGAGCTGGAAGTCATCGGGCAGGTTCATCATGATAAATCTGGAAGCGTTCCACAGCTTGTTTGCAAAGTTTCTGGAAGCCTTTACCTTGTCCTCGATGTAGCGCATATCATTTCCGGGAGCATTGCCTGTTGCAAGCATAAAGCGGAGAGCGTCTGCGCCGTACTGGTCGATGACCTCCAGAGGGTCGATGCCGTTGCCCAGAGACTTGGACATCTTTCTGCCCTGAGAGTCTCTTACCAGACCGTGGATAAGAACGGTATTGAAAGGAGCCTTGCCCATATTCTCAATGCCGCTGAACATCATTCTGATTACCCAGAAGAAGATGATATCATAGCCTGTTACCAGTGTGTTTGTGGGATAGAAATACTTAAGATCTTCAGTGTTGTCGGGCCAGCCCAGTGTGGAGAAAGGCCACAGTGCGGAGGAGAACCATGTGTCCAGAGTGTCGGGATCCTGTCTCATAGGCTTGCCGCACTTGGGGCAAACTGCGGAGCTTTCCTTTGTAACGACCATCTCGCCGCAGTCGTCGCAGTAGAATGCGGGTATCTGATGACCCCACCATATCTGACGGGAGATGCACCAGTCACGGATATTTTCAAGCCAGTGATAATATATTTTGTCAAAACGCTCTGGAACGAACTTTGTCTCGCCATTCTTTACAGCGTCGATAGCAGGCTGTGCAAGAGGCTTCATCTTAACGAACCACTGAGTTGATACCTTAGGCTCAACAGTAGTGCCGCAGCGGTAGCAGGTTCCAACATTGTGCTCGTGATCCTCAACTCTTACAAGGAAGCCGCCCTTGTCAAGGTCCTCAACTATCTTCTTTCTTGCCTCGTATCTGTCCATGCCCGCATAGTCGGGATAATCTGCGATTATCTTTGCATCATCGGTCATAACATTGATGATAGGCAGATCGTGGCGCTTGCCCACCTCAAAGTCGTTGGGGTCATGGGCAGGGGTTATCTTAACAACGCCTGTACCGAATTCCATATCAACATAGTCATCGGCAACAACGGGGATCTCTCTTCCTACCAGAGGGAGGATAAGTGTCTTGCCGACAATATCCTTGTAACGGTCATCGTTGGGGTTTACTGCAACTGCGGTATCGCCCAGCAGAGTTTCGGGACGGGTGGTAGCAAGCTCAACATATCCGCTGCCGTCCTTGAGAGGATATCTCAGGTGCCAGAAATGGCCAGCCTGATCCTCGTAGGTAACTTCCGCATCTGAAAGGGTGGTCTTGCAGTGGGGGCACCAGTTTACTATTCTCTCGCCTCTGTAGATAAGACCCTTTTCGTAGTATTTTACGAAAACTTCCTTTACAGCCTTGGAACAGCCCTCGTCCATGGTGAAGCGCTCTCTTGACCAGTCGCAGGAGGAACCGAGCTTTTTGAGCTGCTCAACTATGCGTCCGCCGTACTTTTCCTTCCACTTCCATGCACGTTCCATGAAGCCCTCTCTGCCGAGATCTTCCTTGGTGATGCCTTCCTCACGCATAGCGGCAACTATCTTTGCCTCGGTAGCGATAGCGGCGTGGTCTGTTCCGGGGAGCCACAGAGCGCTGTAGCCTGACATTCTCTTCCAGCGGATAAGGATATCCTGGAGAGTTTCATCAAGGGCATGTCCCATGTGGAGCTGACCTGTTATGTTTGGAGGGGGAATAACGATAGTATAGGGCTTTTTCTTTGAATCAACTTCCGCACGGAAGCAGCCGTTGTCCATCCAGAATTTGTAGATCCTGTCTTCAAATTCCTTAGGGTCATAAACCTTTGACAGTTCTTTTTTCATTTTCTTCTTTCCTTTCGTATCGGCATTTCGGCATAAAAAAACGCCCCGAAGCCGATTATTGGCTTCAGGACGGAGATATCCGTGGTACCACCTGAATTCGCTGGGTCACAGCGCACTCATTATTCCGTAACGGGGAATATCCGCCGCAGACTACTTTAAAAGTTCACCTGCGAAGCTCCGAGGCTACTTCTGCATACACCGCATAAAGACTTGCACCGACCGTCTTTTCTCTGAATGCGGGAGATAGGCATACTCCTCCTCATCACAGCATTTGTTTAATGAAAATTATAGCATGGGGCAGGGGATTTGTCAAGGGATTTTTTCTCTTTATTCCATTATCTTTATCTTTTTATTGTAAAGCCTTTTGAAAAGTATCACCGATATCACGGCAGAAAGTATCTCGGCAATGGGGAATGTGAACCATACCGTATAGCAAAGCTCGGGGGAGATTTTTGCTATTGCCGCAAATATCCATGCAAAGGGGAATATGAACACAAGCTGCCTGCAAACGGAGACTATCAGCGATTCTATTCCGCCTCCCAGCGCCTGAAAGATACCCTGAAAGGCTATGTTTGCACCTGCAAACAAAAAGCTTAGGGAAACTATCCTCATAGCGCTTATGCAAAGCTCCGATGTTTCTCCCGAAAGCCCGAATACAGCCGAAAACGGCGCTGCAAATATCTCTGCTGCCGCAAGTCCGACAAGCATCATTATTGCGGTGTAAAGATGACCGCATTTTATTCCGCCGATTATGCGCTGTTTGCTGCCCATGCCGTAGCTGTAGGAAACGATTGGGGTTATGGCGTCACGTATGCCGAAAGCCACGAAAAGCATTACCTGCTGTATCTTGTAGTAAAGTCCGTATGCCGTTACCATTGCGGTGCTTATGCCGCCAAGCACAAGGTTCAGTCCGTAGGTCATTACTGACATGAGCGCCTGAGCTATTATGGCAGGCAGACCTATGGCATAGATCTCGCCGATAGTTTTTCCTGACGGCTTTATGCAGCTGAGCTTTATTTTTACGTTCACGTTGAATTTCAGGTGGAAGATAAGTCCTGTTACAAATGAAAGTATCTGACCGATAACGGTTGCATATGCCGCACCCTTTACGCCCATTTCGGGGAAACCCAGAAGTCCGTATATAAGAATAGGGTCAAGGATAATATTCGCCACAGCGCCTATTATCTGTGCAATGGTCGAAAAGCCCGAGTGTCCGCCTGCCTGCAGAAGCTTTTCAAAAACTGAGAAAAATATTATGCCGAATGAGAACACGCAGCATATGCCAAGATACTCGTTTGCCATTTCCGATATGAGCGGGTCGCTTGTCTGGCTGGAAATGTAGATATTCGTTCCAAACAGACCGAAGATGATAAACATCAGAGATATTACGATGCCAAGAAAAACCGCATTTCCCGCAGCCTTGCCTGCCTTTTCCTTTTCGCCCATGCCAAGGCATTTTGAGACGAGCGCATTGACGCCCACGCCTGTTCCGATAGAAACTGCCACCATAAGCATCTGCATGGGGAAAGCAAGGGTAAGCGCATTGAGTGCGTCCTCGCCGTACTCTGCCATGTTGGATACAAATGCGCTGTCAACTATGTTATAAACTGCCTGCAATATCATAGACAAAACTATTGGTATTCCCATTGCAAGCATAAGCTTATTTACGGGCATTTCTTTCATTTTGTCCGTTTTTCTGACCTGTTCCATAAATACACTCCTTAGAATAAATAAAAAAAGTGCAGCTAAAGAAGTAAGATCGGACTTACGTTCTTTAGCTGCACATCTTATTTAATAATTATACTCTTTTGCGTTTGTGATGTCAAAGCGACTTTTGTACAAATTTATTTGCCGGCCTGAGTTTTTTGAGCTGCATTATGCACAATCACATATTTTCAACAGGCTCGATACCCAGGATATCAAGGTGCTTTACTATCATCTTTCTGGTAAGGGCTGCAAGAGCAAGCCAGCTTGAACGCTTGTTCTCGTCAGGCTCGCTGATGATGTGGTTCTCGTGATAGAATGAGGAGAAAGCCACTGCCAGCTGATATGCGTTCTCGCAGATGTAGTTGGGAGCCTTTTCGTTCATGGCGTGCTCGATAACATCGCCTGTCATTATCATTTTCAGGATAAGGCTGCGCTCTGCTTCGCTGTAAACGCCTGTGAGACGGGGAGTGATGCCCTCAGCCTTTTTCATGATCGAGTTTATTCTTGAAACGGTGTAGAGAAGATATACGCCTGTCTTTCCGTCGGTGGACATGAACTTGTCAAGGTCAAAAACATAGTCCTTGGAACGGTGGTTGATAAGGTCGCCGAACTTGATGGCTGCCATGCCTATCTTTCTTGCGTATGCCTCTCTGTCCTCGCCTGCAACAAGAGCAGAATCCTTCAGACGTTCAAGGGAAGCGTTGGTAACGGTCCCGATAAGGTCGGAAAGTCTCATAACTCCGCCGTCACGGGTCTTGTAGGGCTTGCCGTCGCTGCCGTTCATGGTGCCGAAGCCGAGGAATTCAAGCTCAGTGCTGTCGGGTACAAGCTGTGCAAGGCGTGCGCAGCGGAACACCTGAGTAAAGTGAAGCTCCTGACGGTTATCAACAACGTACCAGATCTTGTCGGGGGCAAAGTCTTTGTTTCTCTGAATAATGGTTGCAAGGTCGGTTGTGGCGTAAATACTGGAATTATCGGACTTGCGGACGATAACGGGAGGCATGGGAGCCTTGTCGTCCTCCTTTGCAACGTCAACAACAAGTGCGCCGTCGCTTTCACGGGAGAGGTGCTTGTCCTCCAGTATCTTCATAAGCTCGGGAATGTATTTGTCAGCGTCACTCTCGCCGTACCAGTAATCAAAATCAACGCCCAGCTTTTCATAGTTGCTTTTCAGGTCGGCGATAGAAACACGGAGTATTTCTTTCCAGAGTGCGATATAGCCTGCTCTGCCGCTCTGAAGCTCAAAGGTGGCAGTGTGAGCCTTTGCTTTGAAATCATCGTCTTCCTTGCTCTTCTTGCTGGCAAAGGGATATACCTCGCAGAGAAGCTCAGCGGAAAGGGGAGGAACGCCGTCAGACTCCTTGAAGTCCTCGGAGAAGCACTTCCAGTCGGGATATCTTTCGGAAAGCTCTGCGATTACCAGACCTATCTGAAGACCCCAGTCGCCCAGATGAACATCGCTATAAACGGTGCAGCCGCAGGCACGGGCAAGTCTTTTCAGGGATTCGCCGATGATAGCCGAGCGGAGATGACCGATGTGCAGGGGCTTTGCAACGTTGGGTCCGCCGTAGTCGATAACGATCTTTTCCTGCTTGTCAGCCTGAGGAACGCCGCAGAATTTATCGCTGTCAATGCCTGCCGCAAGGGAGAGCATATATTCGTCGCTGAGGGTAAGGTTCAGGAATCCGGGCTTTACGGCTTCCGCCTTGGCAAAGATCTCCTCGCTGCTGAGGACTTCCGCAACCTCGGAAGCGATGGCAATGGGAGCCTTTCTGTAAGCCTTTGCAGCCGCAAAAGCACCGTTGCACTGGAACTGGCACAGGTCAAGACGGTCAGAGGGAGTAACAACGCCCGAAGCCTCGGGATAGCCGCATTTAACGAATGCAGCGGTAACGATATCTGTAAGAGCCTTGGTAATAGTCTGCATTTATATATCCATCCTTTGTACAAATCATATATAGCTTGATTTTACCATATACTTTATGATATGTCAAGTAAGATGCAAATAAAGTGTGCATATTTAAAAGCTGTTTCAAGTGCTTAATCCGTAATGTTCCATATCTTTTTCAGTCTGTTGAGAGTATATTCCCACTTGCTGTTGTGCGGCTGGCAAACAGAATTCTGGTTGCCGAAAAATCCCGGTTCTTTTACGGCGTTATTTTCATCGACGGTTTTTATCCAGTCAACTTTGACTATGTATTCCGCCGCTTCATCATCATCCGGTGAGTAGAAATAATTACCTTTCAGGTCAAGTTCCTTCATCGGCGTTCCATTGAATACAGCATCTTTTGCAATGCAGACACTTTCGGTCACAATTCCCACACCTGCGTAGCCCTTGCTCGGAATATTTACCCATACTCTGTTGCCGGGTGTCAACATTTTAAGTGTTTTTGTGTACCATAGTCCGCCGCCTGCGGAAATAAAACCGTATTTTACTGCATCTTCCCATGTGCGTTCTTCAATTCCATATGAAACATAATATTCATTGCTGTCAAATGATATCTTTGAGGATTTTGCAATAAAATCCTCATCATTGGGTTCTTCATGCCATACTCGGCTGATTATTCTGTCATCACCGCAGTTATATACGCTGAAAAATAAGATGTTTATATCAACTTGATAGGTGTTTCTGAGATAATCAATTATCCTTTCTGTACTTGGATCCATTTTTGCAGCTACTATAACCATTTTAAGACTGCTGTTTACATTATCTTCATCAAGATCAGTGCCAAATTTTGCTTTGAAGCTTTCAGCGAGAGTCATATTATTCTTTTTGTCAAATTTTTCTGCTATTTCGGTAAATGTGAATTTTGATACGCACGAAGCATAGTCAAGCGTTTGCGCCACTACATCTCGTGGTGTCATATCTTTTTTCAGTTCGATTATAGTCAGGTCGCCGTTAGGGTCCATACACAGGATATCAAGTATTTTGCCTGACGGCAGTTGTATCTGGTGGTTTATTACAAGCAGATTTTTATCAATTATCTCAATGTTATTGTAAATCAAATCTTCAAGTTCAGCTTCACATTTTAAAGCGCCTGCTGTAAGAGGCTGTTTATCATTAAGTGACCATGCTATCTGACTAACTGCCATAGTTATCATCTCCTTATAAATAATTATATAGCAACAAATGTATTTGTCAACCCTTTGTGAGGATTTTATATAATGCCTTTTACAAAAAATCCTCCACTGTTTCCAGTCTGCCCACAATATGATCCACACCGATATTGTCAGCCGCAGCCTCTCCGTTGGAAAAATAACATGTCTTCATGCCAAAGGCCTTTCCACCCGCCATATCGGAGGACATGGAGTCGCCGATTATTATGGTTTCGCCTGGCATAATAGGCTTTTCACGTCCATCGTTCAGTATCTCAAAAGAGCGGGCAAAAAATTCCTCAGACGGCTTTGATGCACCTATCTGCTCGGATATAAAGAAATAGCTGAAAAACTTCTTCATGCCTGCCAGTTCAAGGCGGTGCAGCTGCTGGTCATAAGGCCCGTTGCTTGCCGCACAAAGCATGTACTTTCCGTGCAGATATTCCAGCAGCTCATATGCCCCCGCAACAGGTATGGCGCTTTCGTTAAGAGCATGGCGGAAATACTTTTCAAAAGTCTCTCCGTCAAATTCTATCCCAAGGGAATGAAAAATGTTGTTCCACCTTATCTGTTCAAGCTGGGGAAATGTGATGGTGCCCTTTTCTATCATGCGCCAGAGCTTGTTATTTTCAGTGGTAAAGATGTCATACATATACGGTTTGTAAGGCTTTAATCCAAAATGCTCAAAGCCCGTTTTCATGGTCTGCTTCACGTATTCCTCAAAATCAAGCAGAGTGTTGTCAATATCAATAAATACGGCTTGCATAGCTTTCCTCACAATCATTATTTTTGTGTTGCGCTGTTTTGATTATATCATTGCTTTTTTGTGATGTCAACGAAAAATATTTTTAAAAAGCTCTTGACAACGTGATTTTCGGGTGCTATAATACACTTGCAGTCAAAGCTGTAACAGTTTGAACTGCAAATATCAACAAGAATTGGAGTTGGGAAGATGCGTACTGTTTCCTGCTGAATTTTAAGGTGCATATGAAAATTTTTAAAGCGCATTTTATATGCGTTTGTTTCAGTGCGCCATTGCAGGAAAGATGTGCATATTCCCGACTTTTATATTGATACGGTGCATTGTGTCCCTATGCGCCTTATTCGGTGTAACTGCCGCAGGAGATGAGCTTTCCTGCGGCTTATTTTTTTGCATCGGAGGCGCATATTATGTCAGTTATAAATATCACAGACCTTACTTTTGCCTATGAGGGCAGCTATGACAACATCTTTGAACACGTAAGTTTTCGCATTGATACCGACTGGAAGCTTGGCTTCACGGGACGCAACGGTCGGGGAAAAACTACATTTTTGAATCTTCTTCAGAGTAAATTTGAGTACAGCGGCAGCATTTCCGCTGATGTTGATTTTGAGTATTTCCCTTATGAAGTCAGCGACAGATCGGCTGATGCAATAGATGTTATCGGCGGGATATGTCCTGATTACGTTTACTGGGAGCTTGTCCGTGAAATGAATTTTCTCGAAATTGATGAGGAAGTCTTATACCGCCCCTACTCGACCCTTTCATTCGGAGAGCAGACAAAGCTGCAGCTTGCGGCAATGTTCCTGCGGGAGAACAGCTTTCTGCTCATTGATGAGCCTACAAATCATCTGGATATGCACGGAAGAGAGCTGCTCAGCCGATATCTCAACAGCAAGAAAGGATTTATACTTGTGTCTCACGACCGCACGTTCATGGACAGCTGTGTTGACCATATCCTTGCCATAAACCATGCGGATATTGAGATAACAAAGGGCAATTTCTCCGTATGGCTGGAAAACAAGGAGCGCAGAGATGCTTTTGAGCTTGCGGAGAATGAGAAGCTTAAAAGCGAGATAAAGCGCCTTGAAAAGACCGCTGCCGAAAAGGCTGAGTGGTCGGACAGGGCGGAAAAGCGAAAGATAGGCTTTGACCCGACCAAGGTTGAAAAAAGCCTGACCCGACGGCCGACAGAGGCAGCAAAATCCAAAAAATCCATGAAGCGTGCCAAGGCGATCGAGTACAGATGCAGCAGGGCGATAGAAGAAAAATCCGCACTGCTCAAAAACATTGAAAGGGCAGATGCTCTTAAAATAAAGCAGGAGGATTTTCACGCCGATACTTTGGTGCAGTTCAGGAATGTGTCAGTGGAGTTTGGCGGCAGAAAAATTTTCAGCAGTCTTAATTTCGCCGTTGAAAAGGGCGAGCGTGTGCTGCTTATGGGCACAAACGGCTGCGGAAAATCCACTGTGATGAAGCTTGTCTGCGGTCAGGATATCCCTCACGGCGGTGAGATAATTATCGGCAGGGGACTGAAAATATCCTACGTTTCTCAGGACGCATCGGAGCTTTCAGGCAGCTTGTTTGACTTTGCACGTCAGCGAGAGATTGATGAAAGCCTGCTGTTTGCTATTCTGCGAAAGCTGGATTTTGCCCGTGTCCAGTTTGAAAAGGATATGAGCGGATTCAGCTCGGGTCAGAAGAAAAAAGTCCTGCTGGCGGCAAGCCTCTGCGATTCGGCGCATATCCACATCTGGGACGAGCCGATGAATTATATCGACGTTATCTCACGTATGCAGCTGGAGCAGCTTATCATACAGTACCGGCCCACTATGCTTTTTGCGGAGCATGACAAGGCATTCTGCGACGGGATAGCGGATAAGGTCATAACATTCTGAAAAAAATCGGGAGCTGATGATCTTCGCATCGTCTCCCGATCGTATTTGCGTGTTTATGAAAGAATGGGCTGGAGCTGTCTGCCAGACAGTGCGGCTGCGGCGGCTTCGGGAAGCTTTGTGAAATCAGCCACCGCCGATGTGGGCTTTTTGATGAAATCGTCCTGCCTGAACGGAACAAAGCAGATGTTCTTTATGTTAAGCAGTGTTCCGATATTTTTTGCCGAGGCGGACAGTGCGTCGTTGGTGGAAACTGTGATAAGTACAGGTCTTGCATTGCGCAGGTGTGATTTAACTGCCATTGTCACGGGGGTGTCGGTTATGCCGCAGGCGAGCTTTGCCAGCGTATTTCCCGTGCATGGGGCAACTATAAGCAGGTCGAACATTTTTTTCGGACCTATAGGCTCTGCCTGTGGTATGGTGTTGATAACGCCTCTTCCGCAAATGTTTTCGGCGGTCATGATGTTTTCCTCGGCTGTGCCGAAGCGGGTGTCAAGTGAAGAGGCGTTGTATGACATTATGGGGGTCAGCTCAGCCCCTGCGGCTTTCAGCTTTATCATCTGCTCAAATGCCTTGGAAAAGGTGCAGAACGAGCCGCACATGGCAAATCCGATCTTTGCTCCGCTGAGGGGTGATATGCTGTCTGTCAAGATGTTCACCTCCTTGTAAAAGGTGTGTATGTTACTTTCGTTCGATGAGTATGTTTTCGATAGCCTTGCCGATTATCTTTCCCGAGCTTATGGGTGCGGTCTTTCCCGGTAGGGACAGCGCCCATATGGCACGAAGCCCCATTCTGCCTGCGGCTTCAAAATCCATGCCGCCGGGCTTTGAGGCAAGGTCTATCATAAGGCAGCTTTTGGAGCATTGGGACAGTGCGCTTTCATCAAGGATAAGGTGGGGGACAGTGTTGAAGATAAGCTCCGAGTCCGAAAGAACACCAGAGCTTTTAAGCTCTGATATATGTATGGTCTTGCAGCCGAATATCTCAGCCCATGCAAGGTCGGAGTATTTTCTTGCGCATACGGTCATCTCTGTTCCGAAGCCGCTAAGTATCCTGATAAGCGCTTTGGCGATGCGTCCCATTCCCAGGATAAGCACCTTTTCTCCCGCAAGGGTTACAGCCTGTTCCTCAAGTGCTATCTGCACGGCGCCCTCTGCTGTTGCACGGGCGTTGAGGACGGACAGCTCCTCACGCTCAAAGTAGTCGATGACCTCTATCCCCTTGGAGGAGAATATCTCACGCACCTGCGGGGATATCCTGCCGCCGAAAACGATGCCGCCGTCCCTCACCTTGCCCGAAAGCTCTTTGAGGGATATGGTGCCTCGGTAAAATGGCGTGCTGAGGGTAATGCCGTCCGACGAGGGCGGCAGGGGAAGCACCAGATAATCGGTGCGCTGAGGGACGGACATAACATTGTCTGCCACTGTGATTTTGTCTGATGTAAAAACGTTTTTGTCAAAGCCGACGGTATAGACCCTGTGCTTATCCCCAAGCTGTTCGGCAAGGGCTGAAAAACGCATATCTCCGCCTGCGATAATATATGTGTCGGACATGGCGCATTTCCTTTCCTGAATAATGGGCATTTATCCTGCCCTTACACATTATATGCGGAGCAGTGCGCTGCGGTTCGTATATGTAACGGTCAAATATTTCTATTGTATTTTTGCGGAAAATGTGGTATAATAACAGTAATTTAAAGCATAAAAGGACAGGTGAACGGATTTGAAGACCTTAGAAGAAGTAAGAGAAGTTTTTGCAGATGACAGGTTTGCTACCGAGAATGGCGCCGTCATTGAGGAGATAGGCGATGGATACGCAAAATGCTCCGTAAAGCTTGAACGCAAGCATAAAAATGCCATGGGCGGCGTTATGGGCGGAGTTTATTTCACACTGGCGGACTTTGCCTTTGCAGTGGCATCGAACCATGAGAAAATGGGAGTAGTCTCCATAAGCTCCAACATAGCTTTTCTCAGTGCGGCCAAGGGCGATATGCTTTATGCCGAGGCGCACTGTGTAAAGGACGGACGTACCACCTGCTACTACAATGTCAATGTTTATGACGAGACTGGCAGGCAGGCTGCGGCGGTGACTATCACGGGCTGTCATGTGGGCTGATAACAATCTTTGGCTACAGAACGATTAAAGATTAGTATGATAACAATAAAACGGATGTCGGTATTTCACGACATCCGTTTTGCTTTTTATGGAATTAAAATAGTATATTACAGACCGTATTCGCCTGTGCTTATGGTTATAGCCTGTTCAACAGGGATAATGAATATCTTTCCGTCACCGTATGCACCCTTGCCGCCTGTTCGGGCAGCGGTTATCATAACGTTAACTACCTTATCCACCATTTCATCCTCCACCACAACCATGACCATTTCCTTGGGCATTTCATCGTAATGGATAGCGCCTACTTTAAGTCCCTGCTGCTTTCCACGGCCAAGAACGCTTGTTCTTGTTGCAGGATATATTCCGTTATCCGCCAAAGCGGTAAGCACATCTGAAACCTTTTCGGGACGGATTATTGCTTTTACCATTTTCATAAACATCGCTCCATTACAGCATTATTTTATAAATATATGGTAACTCTTTTTGGAGCATTTGTCAAGTGGGTAAAACGTGAAAATGCAGGAAATCAAAAATAAAAATTCATTTCAGCTAAATTTATTTTGCAGAAGTGCTTCCGAAACCGCCGCTGCGCTTGTCCTCGGCTGCATCATCAACTGTTATTCCGAAAGGCATGAAGATTCCTTGTGCAAATGCGTCGGAGGCCTTCAGCTCAAGTATTTTGCCGCTGTTTGATTCGTTGGTTATCCTTATCTGGATATGACCCTCGTTGTCAGCGCCAAAATAATCGCTGTCGATAATGCCAACGGTGTTGTCGAGCCTCAGGCGGTACTTAAAGCCAAGTCCGCTTCTGGGGCAGCACATAAGGAACCAACCGTCATCTATCCTTGCACGTATTCCTGTGGGGATAGTTATTGTTTCGTTGGGCATAAGCTTTATGGGGCAGGGAATATAAAAGTCATAGCCTGCGGAGCCTGATGTGGCACGCTTTGGCAGGCGGATATCCTCATACATTTGTGAAAGCTCCGCTTCCGAATAGTTTGGAAGAAGTCTTGCGCCGTCAGCTAAGAACTGCTCCTTTGATATTTTTTTGAATTCAGCGATCCTGTTCATTCCGAGATCTCCTTTAAAAGCCTGTCAAATGTGGGACGGTCTGCAAGTCCTGCGGAGAATGCGGTTGCGCTTCCTGCGGCTGTACCCCATTTGAGGGCGGTCTCATAATTTTTGGTGTTTATGTATCCTGCAATGAATCCTGCAAGCATTGAGTCGCCTGCGCCTACAGAGTTGACAGCGGTGCCCTTGGGAGCGCCTATTCGATATACGTTTGCGTCCTCTGCTGCAAGCACAGAGCCGTTTTCTGCCATAGACACGATAACATTTGATGCTCCCATAACACGCAGTCTCAGTGCACAGGCTTCCGCCTGATCTGCATTGTATATCGGACAGCCCAGAAGCTCGGACGCCTCGTGATGATTGGGCTTTATCAGAAAAGGCTTATATTTGAGAAGCTTTGTGAGCAGGCTGCCTGAAGCGTCTGCAGCAATAAGCACGCCGCTGTTTTCAAGCCTGCGGCAGATAGTCTCGTAAATGTCCTCGGGAACGGACTTTGGCACGCTTCCCGCAAGAATAAGTACATCACCGCTTTTAAGAGTGTCGGTTTTCTTCAGCAGCTTATCAATGGCTTCGCTGCTGATAACGGGACCGCCGGGATTTATCTCAGTTTCTCTTGCGCTGTCAGTCTCGAAAAGCTTGACGCATATTCTTGTAAAGCCCTCATCAAGGGCGATAAAGTCGGCGGAGATACCCATTTCCTTTACCGCTTCAGTAAGAGCTGCACCTGTAAAGCCTGCGGCAAAACCCCATGCGGTACTTTCGGTGCCAAGCATTTTCAGCACATATGAAACATTTATTCCCTTTCCGCCCCAGCATATTTTTTCTGAGGTGGTTCTGTTCACGCTTCCGCCGTTAAGGCTTGGGAGCCTGAGAACATAGTCAACTGCGGGATTGAAGGTAACTGTATATATCATAAAAAATTCCTTTTTTGCAGATGTATTTATTTTGCCGAGCCACGGATAATAAGCTCGTGATCCAGAATGATATGCTCATTGTTCTTTTCGGTCTTGTGCATATTTTCCAGAAGCTTTGTGATAACTGTCTTGCCCATTTCATATCCGGGCTGAGCAACGGTGGTTATACCTGGGATATACATTTCGCTGAGGCTGATGTTATCAAAGCCGCAAACCTCCAGCTGTGAGCCGATGGCAATGCCGTCACGGGAAGCCTGCTTTATAACGCCAACTGCCAGCAGGTCGGAAATGCAGAAAACTGCCTCGGGAGGCTCGGGGAGGCTCATAAAATATTTCAGTGCCTCACAGCCGTCGGTGTAATCATATGAGCAGCGGTAGATGTACTTTTCGTCCTTTTCAATGCCGTAAGCTGCCAGAGCACGGGTATATCCCGCTTCTCGGTCGTGAGAGGAATGAGCGCTTGTTACAGTGGTGATAAGAGCAATCTTCCTCTTTCCTTTTTTCAGGAAAAAGCTTACAGCGTCAAAAGCCGCCGCTTCGTCATTGATAGTAACGGTGAGAACATTTGCACCCTCTCTGCGCTCGCAGCAGAGAGCAATGTTATAGCTCTTGTTCAGCTCGTTGAGTTTTTCGCCGTCTATCTGAGTTCCGAGAAGCACTGCCGCATCGACTGTGCGGTTAAAGAGCATATTAAGCAGACGCATCTCGGTATCAAGATAGCTGTTGCTTGTACTGAGGAAAATATCATAAAACGGATATGCTGCGTCCTGCATACCATTGATGATGTTGCTGTAAACAGTATGCTCAGTTGAGGGCAGAATAACAAGGATATTGTTTGTCTCGCATTTCCTCAGGTTTCTGCCGAGAAAATTGGGACTGTAACCCATTTCATTTATGACCTCGTTAACTGCCGCCGCAGTCTCATCGGATACTGCCGAGCTGTTGTTGAGCACTCGTGAAACAGTTGCTACCGATACGCCTGCCGCTTTGGCTACATCTTTAATAGTGACACTCATTTATATTACCATTCCTTTCGGAAATTTATACGATCTTTTCGTCCTCTTTTAGAGAACGGTTCTTTTCTTTGAGCTTTGCATTTTTGCGCTCGGCACGCTTTACCGAGCGTTCATATGAGAAGATATCCGCAAAAACAGCTATTGCCAGAAGCACCGTAACGATTATTGCGGGATATATCCTTGATGTGAGCACCTCAATGCTTTCTTTTGGTACAGTTGCATTGGGGATCCCGTTGAGAACTGAAATCGGGTATATGTAAAAAACAGTTCCTGCAATATTCAGAAGCGCTGAGCCGAGATTTGTTATCCGGTTCCTGAAAAAAGCCAGCAGCAGCGATAGACCGAGAAGCACTACGGAAATTATCAGTGCTCTTCCGATGTCAGTATAGTTATTGGACATAAGTCCTATTCCGCCCATAAGATTCAGAAAAAGGCAGCATACCGCAAATGCGGCGCAGCTCAGCCCCAGGATTATCTTTCTGAAAATTTCCATAAAAAATACCGTTCTTTCCTGTAAAATAAAACCGCTGTATCATCACAGCACTGCTAATATAACATTATATCACATTTTTTGCGCCTATGCAAGCGATTTTTGACCCGATAATAAAAATTTGCAGGTGAGTGACAAATGACCAATAAAATGCAGAAATGGACATATGTACATTTAATGCTAAATCCGACTTGATTTTTAAAAGAATGGGGGTAAAATTACAGAATATAAAACTCTTATATTTTGAAGTGCGGTGCAAATATTAAAACAGTAAGGGTAAGTTCCGACAAAGAATGCACTCTGTTGTGCTGTGTGCTGCGGTCGGCACCTTGCGGCAGGAAGTTCGTGCCGATGAACGATAAAAGCTGTACAGGCTTTCGATAAGATGCTGTTTACTCGGCTTTATCGCAGATCGGTAAAAGATGCGGCGGAGAGCTGCGGAGAGGATGAAGATATGGTATCAGCACTTAAACTGCTCCGTGGTGCGGCGTGTGCCGCCATTGCGGCACTTACGGGCGGTATCCTTTATTATAACGTTTCTCTCCCCGATAATTATCTTGTTACGGGCGGAGAAAATCTGAAGCTGGGCGAGCATATAGCAGTTCGTTCAGAGAGTATTATTCCCGAAAATTATTCCTTTTATGTGCAGTGCCCGCAGAATGCGGCGGCAATGTCTGGGGCGCTGGCTTCCCGCACTGAGCAGCTGACCCTTTTCGGCGTATTTCCCATAAAGAATGTAAATGTCACCGAGGTGGCAGAGCCTGTGGTAATTCCCTGCGGAACGCCATTTGGCATAAAGCTTATGACCGAGGGAGTTCTGGTAGTGGAGCTTACGGGCTTTGACACTGGTGACGGTATCATATCGCCTGCAAGAGAAGCAGGCATTGACGAGGGTGATGTTATCGTCAGCATTTCGGGCAAGCCTGTTTCGGGCAATAAGGACGTGAGCCGCATTATCGAGGAAAGCGGCGGCAAGACCCTTGGTGTGGAGCTGATACGTAGCGGTGAGCACAGAGTGGTTTTTCTCAAACCGAGCAAAGCGGCTTCGGACGACAGCTACCGTGCGGGAATGTGGGTGCGAGACAGCTCCGCAGGCATAGGCACGGTGACTTTTTATGACCCCTCCACAGGGATATTTGCAGGTCTTGGCCACCCTGTCTGCGATACGGATACGGGAGAGATGCTTACCATGTCCTGCGGTGAAGCGGCTGACGTATATATCAGCGGCGTGAAAAAAAGCACGGCAGGCGCTCCGGGAGAGCTTATCGGAATGTTCACCTCCGACAAAGCCAGCGGAAGCCTGCTTGTAAACAGCGAATGCGGCGTTTACGGCAAAATGGGCAGCAGTCCCACACTTAAAAGTGCAGTTCCCGTGGCAATGCGGCAGGAAGTGCAGACAGGTGCGGCTGAGATATATGCCACCATCAGCGGCTGCGAGCCTGAGTGCTATTCGGTCGAGATCGAAAAGATAGATATGGGCAATTCCACCGACTGCAGGAATATGGTCATTCATGTGACCGATGAACGGCTGCTGGATAAAGCGGGCGGCATAGTTCAGGGAATGAGCGGCAGTCCCATTATCCAGAACGGCAAACTTGTGGGAGCGGTCACTCATGTGCTTGTCCGTGACCCTACAAGGGGATATGGCATTTTTGCCGACACCATGCTTGAATGTGCCAAAAGTGCGGCGGGATAAGACTTTACAGGGAACACACTGAATAAATGTGTTTCCTGTACATAGCTACAAGTATCTACGTTCATAGAATTTTAATTATATGGGCTGTTGATTTTTGTATGAGCTTGTAGTATAATATTTTTAGTTGTCTTACAGGCATAATGAAAGTTGGTTCAGACTCGGAAGGATGGAATTGATTTGTCCTCATACTATGACCGCAAAAAGAAAGAAAACGGCATCAAATTCCGTATTTCTTTTGTAATATTATTTGCCGCAGCAAGCTTCGCTGCGTGCTTTGCTCTTTATATGAAAAGCAGCTCGCCTGCCGATGATAAGCCCCAAGCTGACGGCAGCGCATCTCAGGTGACGGCTTTTACCGTTTCACAGACCGTTTCGGAAACAGAAACAGAAACAGAAACGGAGGCGGTGAGCGAAAGAACATCTACTGCCGACATTAACCCCATTGCCGAAAGTGCAGAGGTAGATGAAAGCTACTTTGATGACTGTATGTTTGTGGGTGACTCCCTTATGGTGGGACTTGGCACATACGGCTTTATCTCCGAGGAACAGATCGCTGCAGGCATCGGAATGAGCGTTGTCAGTATAGGCACTACACCTCTTACAAATGCAGACGGAAGCGAGATCCTTGCAGCCGATAAGGTCAATGCCGCTTCTCCCCGGCATGTTTATATCCTGCTGGGACTTAATATGCTGGGAACCTATACCGATGAGCAGCTTTTGTCATATTACGGCGATTTTATTGACAGCATCAACAGGGAAAATACGGATATCTATGTCATTTCCGTTCCGCCCGTAACAGGGGAGAGGGAAACTGACGAGGATAATCCTATCCTTAATTCGGATATCGACAGCTTCAATGCCGATCTGCTTAAATTTGCAAACAACCGCTGTGTTTACTATGTTGACCTTAACACGGCACTCAAAGGTCCCGACGGAAGATTTCCCGAGGAGGACGCCGAGGCGGACGGTGTGCATTTCAAGAAGCCTACCTACAGGACTATGCTTGAATATCTTCGTACACACGTTTACAGCGGAGAATAAGAAAAATATGAAAAGGTCTGTAACAGCAGGTCTTTCTGAAAGGTGATAGTAGATATGAAGAAATATTGTCTTGCCGCTGCGGCGGCTTTATGTGCTGTTATGATGACAGCCTGCGGGGCAGAAAACGAGGCTCCTGCAGATACTTCCGCTCAGTCGGAGACCGAAAGCGTCACTGAGTCCGTTTCCGAGACTGTGAGCGAAACAGAAGCGGCTTCCTCCGAGGAAACTACCGTCAGCGAGACTGAGGAAACAACTGAGACCTCCGAGACCAAGGAAGCTTTTACCTGTGCGGATATCGTTGCTGAGATAGAAAACACCGTAGAGCTGCCCTCCATGGCTGATATCGGTGCTGACCGTGTTCATATGTATCTTGATTTTGAGATCCCCGAGGGCTGCGACTTTGCAATGTCCATCTGCGGCTCAGGCGGATTTGCGGATGAGATATTCGTTATAGATGCTTCCGATATCGACGAAGCGGCTCTTGAAGCTGCGGTTGAAAAGCGCATTACTGCAAGAGAAAAGGATTTCGAGGGTTACAATCCCGATGAATATGACAAGCTTGAGAATTATTTTTCAAAGTACAGCGGCGGTTATTATATGTATGTTGTTACAGCCGACAACGCAGCCTGCGAAAATATTTTTGATAATTATGTAAAATAATTTCTCTCTGTGACAAGTTTTTACAAAAAACTCTTTACATTATAAGCAAAATAGTGTAAAATAGATAATTGAAAATGTATGATAGAGGGAAAGGATGTTTGAATTATGCCCGATGAGATCAAATATAAGCGAGTTCTTCTCAAGCTCAGCGGAGAAGCCCTTGCGGGAGATAAGAAAACAGGTCTTGACTACAGCGTTATCACGCCCATATGCGCAAGCATAAAGAAGTGCGCCGATGCAGGCGTTCAGATGGGTATCGTTGTAGGCGGCGGAAACTTCTGGAGAGGCCGTTCCAGCGGCGCTATGGACAGGACCCGTGCAGACCATATCGGAATGCTTGCGACCACAATGAATGCACTTGCTGTTGCTGATGTGCTGGAGTCCATGGGACTTGATGTACGTGTTCAGACTGCTATCTCAATGCCTCAGGTCGCAGAGCCTTACATAAGAAACAAGGCTGTAAGACATTTTGAAAAGGGAAGAGTCGTTATCTTCGGCTGCGGAACGGGAAATCCCTTCTTCTCCACAGATACCGCTTCAACTCTGAGAGCTGCCGAGATCGAGGCAGATATCGTCCTCAAGGCTACAATGGTAGATGGCGTTTACGATAAGGACCCCAACAAGTATGATGACGCTGTCAAGTACGATAAGCTCACATTCAACGAGATACTTCTCAAAAATCTTGCGGTAATGGACAGCACCGCTGCTTCCATGTGCAAGGACAATAATCTTCCCATTCTTGTTTTTGACCTCAACCGTCCCGAAAATATCTATGATGCCTGCATGGGCAAGAATGTCGGAACACTCGTAGTTCCCGAATAAGCAATAATACGTGATAAATATACTTTGAAAGGAAAAGATCAATATGCACGAAACAGTTAAAACAGCCCAGGAGAAAATGAGCAAGTGCCTCGCAGCCCTTGAAAGAGAGCTTACCACAGTAAGAGCAGGAAGAGCTAACCCTGCTGTTCTCGACAGGATCCAGGTAGATTACTACGGCACTCCCACTGCTATCAACGCAATGGCTGCAATCAGCGTTTCCGAGGCAAGAGTTCTGGTTATCCAGCCCTGGGATATGTCTGCTCTCAAGAATATTGAAAAGGCTATCCTTGCTTCCGATATTGGAATCACTCCCACAAATGACGGCAAGGTACTCCGTCTTGCATTCCCTCAGCCCACTGAGGAGCGCCGTAAGGAGCTTGTAAAGAAGGTAAAGGCTGACGGCGAAGAGGCTAAGGTAACTGTAAGAAATGCAAGAAGAGATGCTCTTGACAAGCTCAAGGCTATGAAGAAGAATTCCGAGATCACCGAGGACGACATGAAGTCTATCGAAAAGGATCTCCAGAAGGTAACTGACAAGGCTGTTGATGATATCGACGCAGTTGTTGCTGACAAGGAAAAGGAGATCATGACCGTCTGATCTGCGGCTATATTTGATTTACAGAGAGGTTGTGTAGTTATAAGCGCATCTGATCTTTCTAAAAACACTGCAAATGTTCCTGCTCATGTGGGATTTATAATGGACGGCAACGGAAGATGGGCTGCTAAGCGTGGCCTTCCACGTCCTGCGGGTCATAAGGCGGGAGCCGATAATCTCCGCAAGATAATGGACGCCTGCCGAAACAGGGGAATAAAGTATGCCACTTTCTTTGCGTTTTCCACCGAAAACTGGAAGCGCCCCAAGGAAGAGGTAGATGCTCTTATGCGCCTTTTTTACGATTATCTTGACGAGGCTGACCGGTTTACGGGCAAAAAAGCAAGGATAATGTTTCTCGGCAGCAAGGAGCCGTTCCCCGAAAAGCTCAGGGAGCGCATGATAAAGCTGGAGCAAAATTCTGCGGGCTATGACTCTATGACGATCATGTTTGCGATGAACTACGGCGGCAGAGATGATATTGTTTATGCGGCAAGGCGACTGGCGGAAGCTGCTGCCGATGGGGACATTAAGCCCTCCGATATTGACGAGAAGCTTTTTTCGGGAATGCTTTACACAGGTTCAGCACCCGATGCCGACCTTATCATACGCACCAGCGGCGAGCTGAGGCTTTCCAATTTCCTTTTGTGGCAGGCGGCGTATGCCGAGCTGTATTCTACAGATGTTTTATGGCCTGATTTCAATGAAAAAGAGCTGGATAAGGCTCTTGAAGCATACGCTTCAAGAAGCAGGCGCTTCGGAGGTGTTTGACCGTGAAAACAAGAATCATAACTGCTATAATCGGTATTACTATTGGCATAATCGTAATGATACTCAGCAATACCGTGCTTTATCCCATTGTTGTAGCGGCAATAGCGGGAATGTCCGTGTATGAGATTCTCCATGCCTGCGGCTGCGGTGTGAATAAGTATCCGGGCCATTTTGCAATGTGCATTGCCTTTGCTGTGACGATACCATTGCTTACATGGTTTGATTTTATCGGCGATATCTGGAGACTGTTTGCAGCTTCTGTTATCGTGTTCCTGATGTTTGCGGGATATGTTGCCGATCACAAGCGCCTGCCCTTTGACAAGCTGGCTGTGATGGTGACCACCACCTGCCTTATCACACTTTCCGTTACCTGCCTTGTATCTCTGAAGAATATGAGCAGCGTTCACGGCATATCCTATGTTATAATGGCTCTTATGGCTGCGTGGATACCTGACGGCGGTGCATATTTTGTAGGTACATTCTTCGGCAAGCACAAGCTCTGCCCCGATATCTCTCCCAAGAAAACAGTCGAGGGTGCAGTCGGCGGACTTGTGGTAACTGTCATTGTTTTCATTCTTTACGCAATGGGCTACAAGTATGTTATGCACCTGAACGGAATTGATTTTGAGGTAAATTACCTGCTGCTTTCCGTTGTAATGATGATAGCAACTCCCATCAGCATGGTGGGCGACCTTTCAGCTTCACTTCTCAAAAGAGAGTACGGTATCAAGGATTACGGCAAGATACTTCCCGGTCACGGCGGAATAGTTGACCGCTTTGACAGCGTTTATTTTGTGCTTCCTTATATCATGCTGGTTTTCAACGCATTCGGTCAGAATATATTTGTTTCCAGCGTTAGCTGATGATGTGAAATAACGGTGCTGTTTCGAGCTCGGATAAATTTGGAGCAGGGCAGCACCTTGATTTTTTTGGAGACGTTTTTATGAAGAAGATAAATCTGCTGGGATCGGGCGGCTCTATCGGCACTCAGACTGCCGAGGTATGCAGGCTCCACGGCATCGGCATACATTCCGCTGCTCTGAAAAGCAACTATAAAAGACTTGCCGAGCAGGCAAAAGAGTTCGGCATGAAAAGGGTCTGCATCTTTGATGAGGAATATGTCAAGCCTTTAAAAAATGAGCTTTTCGGAACAGGCACCGAGATACTTACGGGTATGGAGGGACTGTGCGCCCTTGCGTCGGACGATACTGCGGATATCACTTTCAATTCCGTTGTGGGAATGGTCGGATTAAAGCCTACTATTGCCGCTCTTGAAAGTGGATTGGACGTTGCTCTTGCCAACAAGGAAACTCTTGTTGCAGGCGGAGATATCGTTATGAAGCTGGCTGCCGACCTTGGCAGGCAGATACTTCCCGTTGACAGCGAGCACAGCGCAATTTTTCAGTGCATAATGGGTATAAAAGGAGAGGTTTCAAAGCAGCTCAAAGGGATAATCCTTACCGCTTCGGGCGGGCCTTTCTTCGGAAAGACCTTTGAAGAGCTGGAAAATGTGACTATCGAGCAGGCACTCAAGCACCCCAACTGGTCAATGGGCAGAAAGATAACCGTTGACAGCGCCACACTTATGAACAAGGGGCTGGAGCTTATGGAGGCGTGTCATCTTTTTCACGTCAAGCCCTCTGATGTGGAGATAGTTGTCCACAGGCAGAGCGTTGTCCATTCGGCGATAGTTCTGGCGGACAATGCGGTCATTGCTCAGCTTGGCGTTCCCGATATGAAGATACCGATACAGCTGGCGCTTACATATCCCGAGCGTATGCCCTCGGCATCGGGTAAGCTTTCCCTCACCGATTATGGCAGGCTTACCTTTGAAAAGCCAGATATGGAGGCTTTTCCATGCCTTGCTGCGGCTGTCAGGGCTGCCGAAACAGGCGGAACGGCGGGAAGCATCGTGAACGGTGCCAACGAGCGTGCAGTTGAGCTTTTCCTTGACAAAAAGATAGGCTTTAACGATATAGGCAGGGGAGTATGCGCCGCACTTGATGAGATACCCGTAAAGTGCGCCGACAGCGTTGACACGGTTCTTGAAGCAGATAAGGCTGCAAGAGCGTTTATTGACAGCAGATATCACATCTGCTGATTTTCGGAGGAGCTAATGAGTACAGTTATTTCTATCATCTGTGCGATCCTTATTTTCTGCGTGATCGTGGTGGTACATGAGTTCGGTCACTTTATCGTTGCGAGAAAATGTGGGATAGACGTAAAGGAATTTGCCATAGGAATGGGCCCTGCGATATTCAAAAAGCAGGGTAAAAACACGCTTTTTACCATTCGTATCCTGCCCCTTGGCGGTTATTGCTCCATGGACGAGGACGAGGAAGCTGTCAGCGAGAACAGCTTCCGCAGCAAGTCTGTTTGGCGCAGAATGGCAGTTATTGCAGCAGGTGCCATAATGAACCTGATACTCGGTTTTCTTATTTCCATAGTGACACTTCTGGTGGCACAGCAATACACCACAAATATCGTTGCCGAGATATCCGACGGTTCGGGCTGTCAGGCAGCGGGTATGCAGGTGGGCGACAGGATAGTTAAGGTCAACGGACTGCATATCTTCACTGCAAATGACATCATCTATCAGCTCAGAAATGACGAGGACGGCGTGCTTGATTTTGTGGTAGTGCGTGACGGCAAGAAGCTTGATCTGAACGGCGTGAAATTTCAGCTCACTGTTGATGAAGAAACGGGCGAGCGTGTGCTTAACTATGATTTCAAGGTATATGCCAAGAAGCTTGGAGCAGCTGATCTTCTTCCTCAGGCGGGAAACAAGTTCTGTTACTATTCACGCCTTGTGCTCCTTTCTCTGAAAGACCTTATCACAGGCAAATACGGTCTTAACAATCTTCAGGGCCCTGTGGGAATAGTTACGGTTATCTCGGAAAGCGCTCAGGAATCAGGCTTTGATATAGGATTTCTGCTTGAAATAGCTATGCTTATTTCGGTAAACGTGGGAATTTTCAACCTCCTGCCCCTGCCTGCTCTTGACGGCGGCAGACTGGTTTTCCTTATCATCGAAGCGATGCGCAAAAAGCCCATGAAGCCCGAAACAGAGGGTATGATACATTTTGCGGGCTTTGCACTGCTTATGCTGCTTATGCTCTTTGTTACATTCAATGATGTGAAGAATATCATAAAGTAGCCTTGTGCTGAAAGATACCGCAAATCAAAGGAGAATGCAAAATGAGAAAGCTCCACCCCGTAAAAGTCGGAAACCTTACCTTTGACGGTAAGAAAATATATATCCAGTCCATGCTCAATGTTATTGCTGATGACGTGGAGGGCAATGTCCGTCAGGCAATGGCACTTGAAGAGGCAGGCTGTGAGATAATACGTGTGTCCGTGCCGTCGCTTAAAGATGTACGGCTCATTGAAGCCATAAAGAACAGGATATCCGTGCCTCTGGTTGCGGATATCCATTTCGATTATAAGGTGGCGCTGGAATGTGCCGCAGCAGGCGTGGATAAGATACGCATAAACCCCGGAAATATCGGCGGAATGGACAGGGTAAAGGCTGTTGCCGATGCCTGCCGTGCAAGAAATATCCCCATAAGGATAGGCGTTAACTCAGGCTCCCTTGAAAAGGATATTCTTGCCGAGTACGGCGGCCCCTGCGCCGAGGCTCTTGTCAAAAGCGCTATAGGTCACGCAAGGCTGCTGGAGCAGTGCGATTTCAATGATATCGTAATTTCCATTAAATCATCCGACGTTAAGACAATGATAGCAGCATACCGCCTTGCGGCAGAGCAGACTGAATATCCTCTGCATCTTGGTGTTACCGAGGCTGGCACGGCTCATATGGGACTTATCAAATCGGCTGTTGGAATTGGCTCGTTGCTTTGTGACGGCATAGGCGAGACTATCCGAGTTTCCCTCACTGATGACCCTGTTACCGAGGTGGCAGCTGCAAAGGATATTCTCAAAGCAATCGGTCTTGGTCACGGAGTAAAGCTTGTGTCATGTCCCACCTGCGGACGCACAAGGATAGATATTGTAGGGCTTGCCAAGAGCGTTGAAGCTGCGGTAAAGGATATCCCCGAGGATATCACGGTTGCAGTCATGGGCTGTGCTGTCAACGGCCCCGGAGAGGCTGCCGAGGCTGATATCGGCATTGCGGGAGGAGACGGCTGTGCCGTTATTTTCCGAAAGGGCAGGCTTCTTAGAAAAGTAAAGGAAGAGGACGTTTTGAAAGAGCTTTTGTCTGAGATAGACAAGCTGCGGGAGGAAAACAGAAATTGCTGATAAAAGAGCTTTTTTCCGAATATACCGATAATATCCCCAACCCCGTAGGCAGGGGAGAGCTGCTGAAAATATGCCACAGCAAGGACGGCAAGCAGATGGTTCTGTTTGCAAAGTTTACTCAGCTGCAAAGGTTTGATAACCTTGACGAGTTCGAGCGTGCGGCGGCAAAGGCTGTGGGGCTGGACTATCTGCGCATAAAATGCAGATATACTCCCGATATGCTGGACGCAAAATACACGGGCGAGGCTGTCAAGCGTTTAAAGCAGGATATGGCGGTTATAAACGGTCATCTTAACGGTGCGTTTTATTATATCGACAACAATACCGTACATATCGAGCTTAAAAGAGGCGGTGCGGAGCTTTTGTCAAGGGCTGGCTTTGAAAATGCTCTTGCAAAGCTGCTGAATGAGGAATTTTCCGTAAAACTTACCGTAAAGCTTATCGAAAAGCAGACAGAGCAGGATAATGACTACCATTATGAGCAGATGATGAAGCAGGTCTATTCCGATTCTCTGCCCATTCCCGACCCTGACATTCCTGCACGTCCCGCATATGTGGAAGAGGCTCCTCAGACAGTCACCGTTGATTTCAAGGATATCCCCGTAATGAGCGACGGCGCTGAGATAGTTAAGGGAAAGCGCATTTATGCCGACAGCGTTACCAACATCGGCGATATAAATGAAGCCAGAAACGGAATTGTTATCTGGGGCGATGTTTTTGACTATGCCGAAAAGGAGATAAAAAACAAAAAGGGTGAGGAAAAGCGCATAACCACTGTTAGCCTTACCGACTACACGGGTTCTATTTCCATAAAGGATTTTGCCGACAAGGACAGCGAAAATGTTCTTGCAAAGCTCAAAAAGGGCTGCACTGTTGTTATCAGGGGCAAGGCAGATTTTGATACATTTGACAACGAATTTATCATGCGTGCCAATGACATCATGCTGGTGAAAAAGCTTGAAAGAACTGATACCTGCGAGGAAAAGCGTGTTGAGCTTCATATGCACACCAATATGTCCCAGATGGATGCGATAACCCCAGCGGACAAGCTTATCAAGCGTGCATATTCGTGGGGACACAAGGCTATTGCCATCACTGACCACGGTGGACTTCAGGCATTTCCCGATGCGGTGGCTGCCTGCGATGATATAAGAAAAGGCGGCGGAGAGTTTAAGATAATATACGGCTGCGAAGCCTATTCCGTTGATGATACCGTTGAGGCTGTCAAGGTCTATAAGGACGTTCCCATCAAGGGTGAGCTTATCGTGTTTGACCTGGAGACAACGGGCTTTTCAGCTACAGGCGAGAGGATCATCGAGTACGGTGCAGTAAGGCTCCGTGACCTGGAGCTATGCGACACATTTTCCAGCTTTGCCGACCCCGAGCGTCCTATCCCCGAGAGGATAACAAAGCTTACGGGTATCACGGGCGAAATGGTCAAGGGTGCGCCCTCCGAGAAGGAAGCATTGGAAAAATTCATTGAATACTGCGGTGAAGATCCCGTGCTTATTGCCCATAATGCAGGCTTTGATACGTCCTTTATCCGTGCGGAATGTCTCCGTCACGGCATTGAGTTCCATTTTTCCACTATTGATACGGTGGTAATGTGCCGCAGTATGCTTCCCGAGCTTAAAAAGCACAAGCTTGATGTGGTGGCAAAGCATCTGGGACTGGGCGAGTTTGACCATCACCGTGCCTTTGAGGACGCAAAAATGCTGGGACGCATTTTCATCAAGCTTGCCACACGTCTTATCACCGAGCACGGCTGTGTGAACATCAGCGAGATAAACAGCGTTACCAAGAACGTTGACCCAAGGCTCCTGAGAACCTATCATCAGATAATCCTTGTGCGCAACAATGCGGGACTTAAAAATCTGTACAAGCTGGTTTCGTTCAGCCACCTGAACCATTACCACAGGCGGCCGAGAATACCCATGTCCGAGCTGCTCACATACCGTGAGGGTCTTATTGTGGGAAGCGCCTGCGAGTCGGGCGAGCTTTTCACTGCTGTCCGTGACGGCAGACCATGGGACGTTCTCTGCGAGATAGCCTCATTTTACGATTATCTGGAGATACAGCCTGCCCTCAACAACCAGTTCCTTATCCGTGATGAGGATTACGAGAACATCAACACCGTTGAGGATCTGCAGGAGTTCAACAAGACGATTGTAAAGCTGGGAGAGGCGCTGAACATACCCGTTGTTGCCACCTGCGACGTTCATTTTATGGACCCTGCGGACTCTATATTCAGAAAGATACTTATGTACGACAAGTTTGCCGATGCCGAATATCAGCCGCCGCTGTATCTCAGGACGACTGATGAAATGCTGGAGGAATTTTCCTATCTTGGCAAGGAAAAGGCTTACGAGGTCGTTGTTACCAATACAAACAAGATAGCGGATATGGTCGATCCGGATATCAGACCCATTCCGCCGGGAACATTCACCCCAAGCATGGATAATGCCGAGGAGGAGCTTCCCCGAATCACATGGCAAAGAGCTAAGGAGACTTACGGCGACCCGCTGCCCGACATCGTTCAGAAGCGTCTTGACAAGGAGCTGAACTCCATTATCAAAAACGGATTTGCGGTTTTGTACATGATCGCCCAGAAGCTTGTTGCAAACTCCAATGAGCATGGCTATCAGGTAGGTTCCCGTGGATCTGTAGGTTCATCATTCGTTGCAAATATGTCAGGTATCTCGGAGGTTAACTCTCTGCCGCCCCACTATCTTTGCCCCAACTGCAAAAACAGCGAGTTCATAACCGACGGTTCGGTCGGCTCGGGCTATGACCTGCCGCCTAAAAAGTGCCCCAAGTGCGGCACTGAATACATAAGAGAAGGTCACGATATCCCCTTTGAAACGTTCCTTGGATTTAACGGAGACAAGGCGCCTGATATCGACCTTAACTTCTCGGGCGAGTATCAGACCTCCGCTCATAAATACACCGAGACACTTTTCGGAAGCGAGAACGTGTTCAAGGCGGGAACCACAGGTTCGGTTGCTGAAAAGACCGCATACGGTTACGTAAAGCATTATCTTGAAGCCGTTGGCAAGCACGTTTCAAAGGCTGAGGAAAACAGGCTCACACTGGGCTGCACTGGCGTTAAGAGAACCACAGGTCAGCACCCCGGAGGAATGGTCGTTGTTCCCTCTGATTATGAGGTTTACGACTTTACCGCCGTTCAGCACCCTGCGGAAGACCCAAAGTCCAACTTCGTCACCACCCACTTCGACTTCCATTCACTCCATGATACTATCCTGAAGCTTGACGAGCTTGGACACGATGTGCCCACACTTTACAAGCATCTTGAAGACATGACAGGCGTTATGACAAAGGATATTTTCCCTGCGGACGAAAAGGTAATGAGCCTTTATCAGTCACCCGCAGCACTGGGCGTTACCGCTGAGGATATCGGCTGGCAGACAGGAACCCTTGCTATCCCTGAGATGGGTACGGGATTTGCCATGCAGATGCTTCTTGATGCAAAGCCCACAAAATTTTCCGACCTGCTCCAGATCTCGGGACTTTCCCACGGTACGGACGTATGGCTGGGCAATGCGCAGGACCTTATCAAAAACGGCATATGCACAATTTCGGACGTTATCGGCTGCCGTGACGGTATCATGACATATCTTATCTATCACGGCGTTGATCCCAACCTTTCCTTTAAGATAATGGAGATAACCCGTAAGGGTAAGGCTCCAAAGCTCCTCACCGAGGAGATGAAGCAGACCATGCGTGACCACGATGTTCCGGAGTGGTACATTGACAGCTGTCTGAAAATAAAATATATGTTCCCGAAAGCCCATGCGGCGGCTTATGTTATTGCAGCCAACAAGCTTGCGTGGTACAAGGTCTATTATCCGCTGGAATTTTACGCTACCATATTTACAGTTCGTGGCGAAGATTTCGATGCCGAAACTGCTATGCAGGGCAGAGAAGCCGTCAAGTTCAAGATGAACGAGATAAAGGCAAAGGGAAATGACAAGACTGCCAAGGATTCGGGCACATATGATATGCTGCTGCTCACCAACGAGATGATGGCAAGAGGCTACGACTTCCTGCCCATTGATATTTTTAAGTCCCACGCCACAAAATACAAGGTGGAGGACGGAAAGATACGTATGCCCTTTGCGGCTGCGGACGGCGTTGGTGAAAATGCGGCAAAGGCGCTTTATGACACGGTTCAGCAGGGAAATTTCATTTCTATTGATGAGCTTCAGGAGCGCAGCGGAGTTTCAAAGTCCGTTATCGAGAAGCTGGAGTCTATCGGAGCCATGGGCGATCTGCCTAAGTCCGACCAGATAAGTCTTTTCTGAGGTGAGATATGCACAAGGTATTATGCTCCACGGGAGCGCTTATAACAAGAAAAAACGGCAGAGATCACAGGCTTCTGGCAGGCTTTGCGGAGCAGCTCCACTGCGACGGATTTGAGTTTATGCTCTATGATTCGTGGTATGATAAGCTTGATAGTATTGCCGATGATGTAAAGGCGATGGGGCTTGATATCCCCGCCGTCCACTGCGAAAAAAGCATAGGCGAGCTTATCGCTGCCGAAGATGATCTGGCATATGAGCGGTTTGAGATGAACTGCAAGGCTGCCGAAAGGGTGGGCGCAAAGCTGCTGGTGCTTCATCTGTGGAACGGGCTTGTGTCCGACAGCAATTTCGGTGCAAACCTTAGAGCTTACGGCAGGCTTGCGGATATGGCTGCGGAGCATGGACTGACGCTTACCGTTGAAAATGTTGTCTGCAATCAATCCACTCCTGCGGCTCATCTTAAAGAGTTGGCGGAGGAATATCCCCATATACCGTTTACCTTTGATACGAAAATGGCTGAGTTTCACGGCGAGCTTGACAAGGTGTATGATGAAAAGCTCTGGACTGACAATATCCGTCACCTGCACATCAACGACTATGGTGGGGGAGTAAAGGACTGGTCAGACCTGCGTACGCTGCATTTCGGCGGGGGTCATGTAGATTTTGAAAGATTTTTCGCATTTGAGAGGAAAATGGGCTACAGCGGCGACTTTACCGTTGAAGCAAGCTCTGTCAGAGATGACGGTTCCGTTGATATAAACAAGCTTAACAGGGATTTTTTGATTATCAAGGGTCATATTGCCTAATTTATCGGCAAGCCTTGACAAGATATGATTATTGTGTTATTATAGTAGTATGATAATTCGGCAATATGGTATCACTTTAATGTAATAAAATTTGGGAGATAGTTATGAAAAGATTTGATTTGATCACCCCTGAGGGAACAAGGGACCTGCTTTTTGAGGACTGCGCTGCTGTCCGTGCAGTGGAAACAAGGCTCCAGAACAGCTTCAAGGCAAAGGGCTATTCCGAAGTAATCACTCCGGGACTGGAATTTTACGATGTTTTCAACATGAAGTCAAGATATTTTCCTCAGGAAAGTATGTACAAGCTGGTAGATAACAAGCTGAGACTTATGGTAGTTCGGCCCGATTCCACAATGCCTATCGCACGTATGACCGCCACACGTCTGAGAGAGCAGGAGCTTCCTATCAGATTGTGCTACAGTCAGAGCGTTTACCGCAGCAAGCCCAGCATGAGAGGAAGAAGCGATGAGATCCGCCAGACGGGTATCGAGCTTATCGGCTCCGCTTCAAAGCGTGCAGAGCTTGAAATTCTTTCAAATGCTCTTGAGGTACTTTCCTCATTCCAGACAGAGGGCTTCCGCCTGGAGCTTGGTCATATCGGATTTTTCAAGGCAATGATAGAAAAGCTTGACTGCGACAGCGATACTGCCGAGAATATCAGAAGCCTTATCGAGGTAAAGAACTATCCCGCTCTGAACGATCTCCTTGATACAGTAGGGGACAGCGAGGCTGCAAGGGCGCTCAAGCAGCTGCCCAGACTTTTCGGCGGCGAAGAGGTATTTGAAGAGGCTGCAAAGCTTTATTCCGACCCACAGGCAGATGCGGTCCTCGCCGAACTGAAAGAGACCTATGAGAGAGCCAACGCTCTTGGCTACAAGGGCATGATAACCATTGATCTTGGTCTTGTAAACCGTATGGACTACTACACAGGTACTGTTATAAAGGGCTATATCGAGGGCTGCGGAGACGCTGTTCTTTCAGGCGGAAGATACGACAAGCTCCTTTCCGAGTTCGGATACGATGTTCCCGCCGCAGGCTTTGCAGTAAATGTTGACGCAGTTGCAAGGGCTGAGATGAAGAAGATAGACTTCCGTCCCAAGCCTGTTGACGTTATTGTATTCGGCACAGACGGTCATGAGACCGATGCGGCTGTACATTGCAGCAAGCTTATTTCCGAAGGCCTTACCGCTGAGACAGCTGTGTTTGATATTATTGAAGAAGTACGTGCCTATGCCGCAAAGAAGAAGATCGGAAGAATAGACATCGTTTCCGATACCATTACTTCCGAGAAACTGTAATAAAGGAGAACTTCAGATATGAACAGCAATATATCAAGACCCCTGAGAATAGCTCTCACAAAGGGCAGACTGGAAAAGGATACCGTGGCACTGCTTGAAAAGCTTGGCTACGACTGCACAGCTGTCCATGAAAAGGGCAGAAAGCTCATTCTCCCCGTTGGAGACGATATCGAAGTTGTCCTTGCAAAGGCAGCGGACGTTATTACCTACGTTGAAAACGGCGTGTGCGACCTTGGCGTTGTAGGCAAGGATACTATCATAGAAATGAGCGGCAAGTTCTTTGAGCTTTCCGACCTTGGCTTCGGCAAGTGCCGCTTTGCTCTTGCAGGCAAAAAAGGCGAGAACTTCTATGAGGGTACTCACGTAAGAACTATCGCCACAAAGTACCCCAACGTTGCAAGAACATTCTTTGAAAAGAAGAATATGGACGTTGATATCGTTAAGATAGAGGGAAGCGTTGAACTGGCGCCTCTGCTGGGACTTTCCCACGCTATCGTTGATATCGTTGAAACAGGAACAACTCTCAAGGAAAACGGCCTTGAGGTATATGAATATATCTGTCCCATTTCCGCACGCCTTATTGCCAATATGGTAAGCCTGAAGCTGCGCAAGAATGAGATAGAAAAGCTTATATCGGCTATTGAAGCCAACATCTGATAAGGAGTTTTGTCATGATAAGAAAAATTATTGCAGACGGTACTTCCGAAGTCGCTTTCTTAAAGGAAGTTGAAAAGCGCAACGGCGAGACCGACAAGAAGATATCCGAAATAGTTTCGGACATCATCGACAATGTTAAGGAAAACGGAGACAAGGCTGTAAACGAATATACCCTGAAGTTTGACGGCAAGCTCCCCGAATATTATGAAGTTCCCCTTGATGTTATCCACGATGCACTTGACGAAGCAGACGAGGATTTCGTAAATGCGCTTCTGGACGCAATGGAGAACATTGCTGAGTTCCACCACAGACAGAAGGAGCAGAGCTTCATTGATGCAAAGTCCAACGGCTGCATTCTTGGTCAGCGTGTAAGAGGTCTGGAGAGAGTAGGTCTCTACGTTCCGGGTGGCACAGCAGCATATCCCTCCTCCGTTCTTATGAACGCTATTCCCGCAAAGATCGCAGGCGTTAAGGAGATAATCATGGTAACACCTCCAGGCAAGGACGGCAAGCCCAATCCCGATATCCTTGCTGCGGCTGCTGTTGTAGGCGTTGACAGGGTGTTCATGTGCGGCGGAGCGCAGGCTATTGCTGCTCTTGCATACGGCACAGAGACTATTCCCAGAGTTGACAAGATAGTAGGCCCCGGCAACATTTTTGTTGCCACCGCAAAGAAGCTTCTTTACGGCAAGGTCGATATTGATATGATCGCAGGCCCCAGCGAGATACTTATAGTTGCAGATGAATCCGCTGACCCCAAGTTCCTTGCTGCCGACCTTATGTCTCAGGCTGAGCATGATAAGCTTGCTTCCGCAATCCTTATCACAACCAGCGAAAAGATAGCTGACGAGACCTCCGCTGAGCTTGAAAAGCAGATGCAGTCCCTTGAAAGAAAGGATATTATCCGTTCTTCCATCGACAACTACGGCGCAATAATCGTTACCGACTGCGTTGACTGCGCACTTGAGCTGGCAAATGCCCTTGCTCCAGAGCACCTTGAAATTCAGGTAGAGGATCCTATGAGATACCTTGGAAAGCTTGACAATGTAGGCTCCGTATTTATGGGCCGCTACAGCCCCGAGCCTCTCGGCGACTATTTTGCAGGCCCCAACCACGTTCTTCCCACCAGCGGAACTGCAAGATTTTTCTCGCCTCTGTCCGTAAACAGCTTTGTAAAGCGTTCTCAGTTCATTTACTATACTGAGCAGGCTCTTCTTGATGCAAAGGACGATATTGTTTGCATCGCTGAAAAGGAAGGTCTTACCGCCCATGCTCATGCCATTAAGATTAGATTTGACAAGTAATTCTGAAAGGATTGTTTTAAATGGCATACGAGCTTAACAAAAAGCTTAAGGGCATTGAGCCTTATTCTCCCATAAATGAAAATTATGCAGTCAGACTTGACGCAAATGAGTCATGCTTCAATATCGGGGACAAGCTTGGCGATGTTATTGCCGATGCTGTCCGCAATATCGACTTCAACCGCTATCCCGATTCCGCAGCGGAGCTTGTAACAAAGGGCTTTGCCGATTTTTACGGCATTTCTCCCGAAAAATGCACCGCAGGAAACGGTTCGGACGAGCTGATAAGCGTTATTCTTGGAGCGTTCTTGGAAAAGGGTGACACAGTTCTCACCCTTTCTCCCGACTTTTCAATGTATGCCTTTTACGGCTATGTTGATGAGCTGAAAATAAAGGCTCTGCACAAAGAGGACGACCTGACTGTTGATATCCAAAAGGTCATCGACTGCTGCAACAATAACAATGTTAAGGCGGTCATCTTCTCAAATCCCTGCAATCCAACATCGCTGGGAGTTTCACGCAATGATATCATCAAGCTCATAAAGAACGTTTTCTGTCTTGTTGTAATTGATGAAGCATATATGGATTTCTGGGGAGAAAGCGTGCTGGATCAGGTGGATAAGTACGATAATCTTATTGTGCTGAAAACCTGTTCAAAGAGCATGGGAATGGCAGCCCTGAGACTTGGCTTTGCCGTTGCGGACGAGGGTATCACAAACGCTCTTAAAGCGGTGAAGTCGCCCTACAATGTAAATTCCGTAACTCAGGCAGTTGCCTGCGAGATATTCAGGCACAAATCGCTTATAAATGAATACACCGCTGAGATAATAGAGAGCAGAAAGCAGCTGAGAAGGTCTCTTCTTGAACTGGCTGAAAACTGCACCTATATTGAAAAGGTGTACGATTCGGTGACAAACTTTGTTTTTGTGAAAACATCAAAGGCAAAGGAGATCTATGATAAGCTTCTGGAAAGAAGCATCGCCGTCCGCTATATGGGAAGCTATCTCAGGATAACAGCGGGAACGGAAAGTGAAAACAAGCTGTTTCTGGCAGCACTCAGGGAAATTCTTCCGCAGCTTTGATACGAAAGGAAAAATCATATGCGCATTGCCGAAATAACAAGAAATACAAAGGAGACCCAGATTACCGTTAAGCTTGACCTTGACGGAAAGGGCGTTCATAATATTGATACGGGAATAGGATTTTTTGACCATATGCTCACTGCTCTGTGTGTTCACGGTGGCTTTGATATGGACGTTTCGGTCAAAGGCGACCTTTATGTTGATGGTCATCATTCCGTTGAGGACACAGGTATTGTGCTTGGTATGGCATTCAAGCAGGCTGTGGGCGATATGAAGGGCATTGCAAGGTACGGCACAAGCTTTATCCCCATGGACGAGAGCCTTGGGTTCTGCTGCCTTGATATCAGCAACAGACCTTTCCTTGTTTTTGAATGCAGCTTCAATGACCCCAGAACAGGCGAATTCGATAACTGCCTTACCGAAGAGTTCATGAGAGCCTTTGCGTTTAATGCAGGAATCACGCTTCACCTTAAATGCCCCTACGGCTCCAATGACCATCACAAGAACGAGGCAATGTTCAAGGCACTGGCGCACGCACTTAAAGCAGCTCTTGTTATAAACGGCGGCGAGGTGCTTTCCACAAAAGGAGTGTTGTAAATGATAGCTATCATTGATTACGGCGCAGGAAATATTTTCAGCGTGAAAAATGCCCTTGATTATCTGGGCGTTGAAAACAAGCTTACAGCTGATAAGAATGAGATATGCGCAGCAGACGAGATCATTCTCCCCGGAGTGGGCGCTTTCCCGTGGGCAATGAAAATGCTCCGTGACAGCGGTCTGGTGGATACCATCAGGGAAGAGGCAAGAAAAAAGCCATTTCTCGGTATCTGCCTCGGTATGCAGCTCATATTCGACAAGGGCTATGAGTTTGAAGAGACTGACGGTCTGAGACTTATCGGCGGAAAGGTCGAGAAGATAGACCGCAAGAATATGATAATCCCACACATGGGCTGGAACGAGTTGGAGATAAACAGGGACTGTCCCATTCTGAAAGGACTTTCGGAGCACCCTTATGTTTACTTCGTTCACTCCTATGCCGCTGTGTGCGATGATGCAAATGTTTCCGCATACTGTGATTACGGCGGAAAAATAACCGCTCTCGTTCATGACGGAGCATATGTTTACGGCGCACAGTTCCACCCCGAAAAGAGCGGAGAAGTGGGACTGCAGATGCTCAGAAACTTTGCTGAGCTTGCCTGATACGAACGAAAGGAAGGTTTGATATGCTTGCTAAAAGAATAATACCCTGCCTTGATGTCCGTGACGGTAAGGTAGTGAAGGGAATAAAGTTTGAGGGCATAAAGGACGTGGGCGGCCCCGTTGAATGTGCCGAGGAATACAACAGACAGGGTGCCGATGAGATAGTATTTTACGATATCACCGCTTCATACGAGGGCAGGGGAGTGTTCCTTGACGTAGTACGTGAAACTGCGAAAAAGGTTTTCGTTCCTCTCACCGTCGGCGGCGGGATAAAGAGCGTTGATGATATCAGGGATATCCTGAGAGCTGGCGCTGACAAGGTGTCCGTCAATTCCCAGGCTGTGAAAAATCCTCAGCTTATCAAGGACGGCGCAGATATTTTCGGCAGCCAGTGCATATGCGTTGGCATTGACGCAAAGAAGATAGGCGACCATAAGTGGACTGTTTATATTAACGGCGGCCGTGTGGATATGGGCATTGACCTTATCGACTGGGTAAGGCGCATAGAAGAGCTGGGTGCTGGAGAGATCTGCCTTAACTCCATTGACGCTGACGGAACCAAGGCAGGTTTTGACATTGATATGCTGAAAGCTGTGTGTGATAATGTGTCTATCCCTGTTATTGCCAGCGGCGGCGCAGGAAAGCTTTCCGACTTCCCCGAGGTGTTTGAGAAAACAGGAGCAACCGCAGCCCTTGCCGCATCACTTTTCCACTACAGAGAGCTTACTGTCGGGGAAGTCAAGGCAGAGCTTAAACGCCATAATATCCCCGTAAGAATAATATGACCGAAAGGATAGCATAAATGGGACTTATTGAGGAAACAAACGAGCTTATGCTGGACTGGAACAAGCTCAGCGATATGTCTCGTGAAAATCACGTTATCCCCGTAGCGGTGCAGAATATGGATACAAAAGAGGTTATTCTTATCGCATACATAAACAAGCAGGCACTGGAGGAATCTATCAGGCTGAAAAAGGTAGTGCTGTGGAGCACCTCCCGCAATAAACTCTGGTTCAAGGGGCAGGAGTCGGGCAACACCTTTACTCTCCACAGGATATTTGTAAATTGTGAGCAGAATTCGCTGGTGTTCATGGCAACTCCCGACAAGGGAAACATCTGCCACACAAGCTATAAGGGCATTCCCAACAACTGCTATTACCGTGAGCTTGATATGGATACAATGAAGCTCATAAATTTAAATGAGGAAAGAGAGAAGTAAAATGACCGTATATCAGGAAATATTTGAAGTATTGAAGCTCCGCAAGAAAGCATTTGACGAGGGCAATGCTCCCGAAAAATCTTACACCTGCTACCTTTACGAAAAGGGCGTTGACAAGATCTGCAAAAAGGTTGGCGAAGAGGCTGCCGAGACTATCATTGCCGCAAAGAACGGTGACAATGAGGAGCTGAAAAACGAGATAAACGATCTGCTTTATCATGTAATGGTGCTTGCCGTTAATCAGGGACTTGAATGGTCCGACGTTGAGAAGGTTCTTGACGAGAGAAACGAGAAGATAGGCAACCTAAAGCAGTTCCACACCACCGATAAAAACAGCTGATAAAACCCCAATATAACAACAAAAGCGTTCACTCATTGAGAATGAACGCTTTTTCTTTTGCCTATAGAGTATAAATTATTGTGCCGATTCCTGTGCAGCCACAGCCACGCCGAGAATGGTTATGTTCTTGTCCTCGCTGCCCTCTGCGGGACGTATCTCGATATCCATATCCTTTATGGTCTGGAACTTGATTGCCAGCTCGGAATAAGGCTCGTTCCAGCCGTCTTTCTGGTTGGAGTGGATAGTCTTGACCTTTGCGCCGTTTATATAGACCTCAAAGGAACCCATTGTGTCGGAATTATTACGCTTGAAAAGTAAGAACACGCTGCTTGCGGTGGCTTTGAATTTAAGCGGGTCAGTACCATCAGAAAGCTTCCAGCTGGTGGGGAAGTCAGTTGCGCCCTGCTCCACAGCTTCAAAGGAACCTGTGTCGGTAAGGCTGATAAGCTCTGCCGTGGGAGCTTCGGGAGTTACAAGCTGTGAATCCATAAACGGATAACCGAACCTGTATGCAGGCGGGAGTGTGTATTCCTCATCGGGTGCATTTTCGGCTTCCGTCAGCAGATTTTCAATAAAGCTGCAAAGAAGCTTGTGACCCTCGGCATTTGGGTTTGACTGGTCATCTGAGTAATCCTCCCATGTCATTCTGCCCTCGTCAAATTCGGGAGTAAGAGCGTCTGCCACGGATATCATTGGCAGGGAATAATAATCGCCTATTTCTTTCATATATTCCTGGGCAGTGTAGCCATTTGCTGTTCTGTTGAAAATAAGCACCACCGCAGGGTCATTTTCCTGCGTGAGAACTGTCCGCACAAGTGACTCATAGGATTCCTTGTGAGTATTGTCCTGAGAGTCGTTTACCGCAAATTCCACGAAAACAATGTCGGCGTTATAGTCCAGCACGTCTTTTTGCAGTCTGAGATTTCCCAGCACCGAGGGAGTTCCGCTGACACCTGCATTGACGTATTTGACATTATCGCACGTGCCGTATTTTTCTGCGATGTAATTGTAGGAAAGCTTTGCATAGCAGCCCTCAGCACCTGCTGTTTCACCACGGGTAATGGAGCCGCCGATGTATGCCACGGTCATATCCTCGCCTGACTGCGCCTGACGAAGCTTTGCTTTGAGCCTTGATGTATTTCCAAGGCTGTACAGTGAGCGTGACACCATTGCCGCCTGAAATTTCTCGGGAGTTTCGGGAGCTTTTGAGACAGCTTCGGAAACTGCAGATGTATCTGTGGCCGTGCTTTTCTGAGCTGTATCGCCGCAGGCTGTAAGGAGCAGTGCGGCAGAAAGAACTGCCGCACCTATCATCGTAAGCCTTTTCATATCATTCACCCTTAGGAACCTTGCGGAAATAGGTCTTAGCCATTTTCTTCATTGCCTTTGCAAGCTCCTTTGTGCAGGCGTCCTTATCCATGCGCCAAGCCCAGTTTCCGCCGCCGATGGTGGAGGGGATATTCATACGTGCGGAATTGTCAAGGCAGAGCCAGTCCTGCATCTGGATAACGCAATTTTCGGATACGCTTGCGTATGCGCACCTGATAAGCTCACGGACAACCTTGCTGTCCGAAGCGGACTTATCCAGTCCAAGATATTTTCTGATACGCTTCTTTCCTGCCTTGTCTTGAGCAAGATACCAGCCGAGAGCTGTCTCATTATCGTGAGTGCCGATATATACAACGCTGTTTTTAACATAATTGTGGGGAAGATAGCTGCTGTCCTCGCCGCCGAAGCCGAACTCGAGAACGTTCATTCCGGGATAGCCTGCTGCCTTGAGCATAGCCTTAACCTCATCGGTAAGGAAGCCAAGGTCCTCCGCTACCAGCTTAACATCGCCAAGATCTGCCTTTATTGCACTGAAAAGCTTCATTGAAGGACCCTGCAGCCATTCGCCGTGCTCAGCGGTCTTGTCGCCGGCAGGAATCGCATAGAAGCTCTCAAATCCCCTGAAATGGTCGATACGGGTAAGGTCAAACAGTTTTGCGCTGTACTGAACACGCTTTATCCACCACTTATAGTTATTCTTGTCCATATAGTCCCAGTCATAAAGGGGATTGCCCCAGAGCTGACCTGTGGGAGAAAAATCATCAGGAGGGCAGCCTGCCACCTTTGTAGGCTTTCTGTCACTGTCGAGCATGAACATTTCGGGATTTGCCCAGATGTCGGAGGAGTCCATGGAAACATAGATGGGCATATCGCCGTAAATGCTTATTCCACGCTTGTTGGCGTATTTTTTCAGATCCTTGTATTGACGGAAGAAGAGAAACTGCATGAACTTCCAGCAGTCAATGTCAACACCGTGTTCCTCGGCATATTTTGCAAGGGTCTGAAGGTCTCTGAGACGGTAGCTGTCAGCCCATTCAGTCCACATGACCTGCTTGAAGAAATACTTCATTGACATGAACATCGCATAATCGTCCAGCCACCAGGCATTCTTTCGGCAGAATTTGCCGAAAAGATACATCTGCTCGCTGTCGGCATTTGCCGTAAAGGCAGCATGAGCCTTGGCAAGGATAAGGCGCTTGAAGGAGAACATCTGACCGAAGTCCGCAAACTCCTTCTTTTCCGCAAGTATCTTCAGATCCTTGTCGTCCTCGGACACAAGTCCTGCCTTGATAAGCTCGTCAATGTCGATGAGCATGGGATTTCCCGCAAAAGCCGAGTAGCTCTGGTAAGGAGAGTCACCGAAGCCTGTGGGGCCTACAGGAAGAATCTGCCAGTAGGTCTGACCTGCTTTTTTCAGAAAATCAACGAATTTATATGCCTCGCTGCCGAGAGTTCCCACTCCGTATGGAGACGGGAGGCTTGTAATGTGCATAAGAACGCCGCAAGTTCTCATAAATTTATCCGACCTTTCGGTTATTTTATTCAGTAATACTATTATACAGTTTATATTCGGTTATTGCAAGAAATTTTATGAAAATAATAGTGACAGGAATAAAAACTTGCTTTGCAGCCATAATAGCTATCGTGGCAGCTTCATCTGCCTGCGCAGCAGTCATTTGCGGTGCATACGGAAAGGATGATATAAAATGTGCAATAATCAGAACCAGCAGAACAACCGCAGCAGCAATCAGCGGAATAACCAGCAGAACAATCAGAATCAGCAGAACAGCCAGAACCGTCAGGGCAGACAGCAGCAGGGACAGAACTGCCGTCAGAATCAGCAGCAGAACCAGCAGAACAATCAGCATCAGAACTGACGCTGATATATTTTCCTCAAAGGGCATACGTAATACCTGCAGCAAAGGGATCACGTATGCCCTTTTTATTTCTTTGTAATAAATGCACAAAAAACGTTTAAATTATTTGTTGGGTAGAAATGACACATTACAGTTGAATTTAAACGTTTAATATGGTAAAATATCTATAAGGATTGCCGGGAGTGGGTCAAAGTATATCCCGACAGTCATTCCGTTCCGTGACAATGCGGGAGGTTTAACTAAAATTATGAAAAATGAGGTATGTTCAATGAAATTCGGTTTCTTTGATGACGCTGCCAAGGAGTATGTTATCACATCTCCCAAAACCCCTTATCCTTGGATAAACTATCTTGGAACACAGGACTTTTTCAGCCTTATTTCCAACACAGCAGGCGGATACAGCTTCTATAAGGACGCTCGTCTGGCAAGAATCACACGTTACCGTTACAACAACGTTCCCGCAGATGCAGGCGGACGCTATTTCTACATAAACGATAACGGCACTGTATGGAATCCCGGCTGGTCTCCCGTAAAGACTGAGCTTGAGGAGTATGTATGCCGTCACGGTATGGGCTACACAGTTATCAAGGGCAAGAAGAACGGTCTTTCCGCTGAAGTTACTTTCTTTGTTCCTCAGAACTTCACAGGTGAAGTTCAGAAGGTAGTTCTCAAGAACGAGAGCAGCGAAAAGAAGACCTTCAAGCTTTTCTCCTTCGTTGAGTGGTGCCTTTGGGACGCTCAGGACGACTGCTCCAACTTCCAGAGAAACTTCAACACAGGTGAGGTCGAGATCGAGGGCAGCACAATTTACCACAAGACCGAATATAAGGAAAGAAGAAATCACTTTGCTTTCTACACCGTAAATGAGCCTATCGACGGTTTTGATACCGACCGTGAGACATTTATGGGAAGCATTTACAATGATTTTGCAGATCCTGAGACTGTATTTGAGGGCAAGCCTCGCAACTCTGTTGCTGATGGCTGGTCTCCCATCGCTTCCCACTGCAAGGAGATCACTCTTGCAGCAGGCGAGGAAAAGACTCTCGTTTACGTTCTCGGCTATGTTGAGAATCCTTATCCCGAGAAGTTCAATGCTGACGGAACCATGAACAAGTCCCGTGCATACGAGATGATGAAGAAGTTCGATTCCGCTGAAAAGGCTGACGCTGCTCTTGCAGAGCTGAAGAAGACCTGGGACGAGCTCCTTGCTAAGTACACCATCTCTTCTCCCGATGATAAGCTCAACAGACAGGTAAATATCTGGAACCAGTATCAGTGCATGGTTACATTCAACCTTTCACGTTCCGCTTCCTACTTTGAGAGCGGTATCGGAAGAGGAATGGGCTTCCGTGATTCCAACCAGGATATCCTCGGCTTCGTTCACCAGATCCCCGAGAGAGCAAGAGAGAGAATACTTGATATCGCCGCTACTCAGCTTGAGGATGGCGGAAACTACCACCAGTATCAGCCCCTTACCAAGAAGGGCAACGATGCCGCAGGTACAAACTTCAACGATGACCCCCTGTGGATGATCCTTTCCACAGCTGCATACATCAAGGAAACAGGCGACTACGACATTCTTAATGAAATGGTAGATTATAAGAATGATTCCAAGCTTGCTCAGCCCCTCCTTGACCACCTGAAGAGAAGCTTCTATCACGTTGTAAACAACAAGGGACCTCACGGTCTGCCTCTTATCGGCCGTGCAGACTGGAACGACTGCCTTAACCTGAACTGCTTCTCCCGTGTTCCCGGCGAAAGCTTCCAGAACACTGCAAGCAATATCGCTAAGGAAGTTAACCCCGAAACAGGCGAGCCTCTTAACGAGCAGACTGCCGAGTCCGTAATGATCGCAGGTATGTTCACATATATCGGACCTGAGTATGTTGAGCTTTGCCGCAGAATGGGCAACACCGAGGAAGCCGACAAGGCACAGGCTGAGATCGACAAGATGAAGCAGGCTATCATTGACTACGGCTGGGACGGCGACTGGTTCCTCCGTGCATACGATGCTTACGGCAAGAAGGTCGGCTCTCACGAGAATGAAGAGGGCAAGATCTTTATCGAACCTCAGGGCTTCTGCATCATGTCCGATGTAGGCGGCAAGGAGTTCACCGATAAGACCATTGCAAGCATCGACAAGTATCTCGGTACTTCCCACGGTCTGGTTCTTAACAATCCCGCATTTACAAGATATATCGTTGAGTACGGCGAGATCTCCACATATCCCGGCGGATACAAGGAGAACGCAGGTATATTCTGCCACAACAACGCATGGATCATGTGCGCAGCAGCATATGCAGGCATGGGCGACAAGGCATTTGACTACTACACAAGGATCGCTCCCGTATATCAGGAAGATGAAAAGCTCCACAGAACCGAGCCTTATGTATATGCTCAGATGATCGCAGGTAAGGACGCTAAGAGATTCGGCGAGGCTAAGAACAGCTGGCTCACAGGTACAGCTGCATGGAACTTCGTTGCAATTTCCCAGTATATCCTCGGTATCATTCCTTCTTACGACGGACTGAAGATCGATCCTTCCATTCCTAAGGCTTGGGACGGCTACACCATATCCCGTCAGTTCAGAGGTGCAACATTCAACATCAAGATCGAGAACCCCGATCACGTTTCCAAGGGCATCAAGTCCCTTACCGTGGACGGCAAGGCTGTTGACGGAAATGTTATTTCCGGTATCACAAGCGGTGTTCACGAAGTAGTTGCTGTAATGGGCTGAGTTCCTTTAACAGTAAATTGAATACATAAATCAAAGGCTGTGCAGGTCATTCTGCGCAGCCTTTTGCTTTGATTAGAAATATGCGCATTGTCTTTTGGTATTCGGCATAGTATAATACTAATCACCAACAAAACTATATACAAAAAATCATCGCATAATCCATATACGCAAGATTATGCTCAATTTTTTGTATAGTTTTTAATTGGTGCTTAGTATAAATTACCCAAAAGTGCAGTTGTCTATAGCTAACTCATTGTATAGCCATACGAATTGATGTTAAATAGCATTGTTTTTTATTGACAAAACCCGAAACAGACACTATAATGAATACATGAACATCTGTTCATGTATTCATTATAGTAAAGGGGTGCTCAGCATTGTTTATTGAAATAAACGATATCAGAAAAAGCTATGGCAGCGGGGAAAGCAAGGTAGAGGTACTTAAAGGAATAAACATTGGCATAGAAAAGGGTGAGTTCTGCGTTCTTCTCGGCCCTTCGGGAAGCGGCAAATCCACACTTCTTAACATCATAGGCGGAATAGATGACGCTGACTCGGGTTATATTTCCATAGACGGTGAAAAGACAGAAAATATGAATGAACGCTCGCTGACAGAATATCGCAGAAAGCATCTTGGCTACATATTCCAGATGTACAATCTTATACCCAACCTTAACATAAAGGAAAACGTTGAAACAGGCGCATATCTCAGCGACCACCCTCTTGATGTTGATGAGATACTGAAAACTCTCGGACTGTATGAGCATCGTCATAAGCTTCCTTCTCAGCTTTCGGGCGGTCAGCAGCAGCGCTGCTCCATCGGAAGAGCTATTGTAAAAAATCCCGATATCCTACTTTGCGATGAGCCTACAGGTGCGCTGGATTACAACACTTCCAAAGAGATACTCAAGCTTATTGAGACTGTAAATCAGAAATATAACACAACTATCATCATGGTAACGCACAATGAGGCTATCAAGGACATGGCAGACAAGGTCGTAAAGCTTCGTGACGGCATGGTTAGAAAGCAGATAATCAACGAAAAGAAACTTTCAGCCGAAGAGCTTGACTGGTAAGCGGAGGTGTGCAGATGAAAAATCCACTTAACAAGCGTCTGCCCCGTGAGCTTGCAAAGGACGCTACCAAATACATTGCCATTTTTATAATGATGGTGCTGCTCATATCCATATGCTCGGGTATGCGTGTTGGAAATGAGAGCCTGAAAAAAGCGTATTATGACAGCTTTGAGCTTTATAATATTGAGGACGGTCATGTTACCTTTGACAAGCCTCTTCCCGAAGAGCTGAGGAATACATTTGAAAGCAATATTGACATGACGTTCTATGACAATATGTACTTTGACGAAAAGACAGCCGAAACAGGGGCAGATATCCGTGTTTTCAAGCAGTCGGACGCTGTTAATACCCCTTGCCTTTTAAGCGGCTCTCTTCCTGCACAGGACGATGAAATAGCTATAGACAGAGTTTTTGCCAAAAATAACGGTATAAAAGTTGGCGATACTGTTACCCTCAAGGGAAAAGCACTGAAAATAACAGGCTTTATAGCGCTTCCCGATTACAGCACTCTTTTTGAGAGCAACACGGACTCGATGTTTGACTCCATCAATTTTTCCGTTGCTGTAATGACCGACGGCGGATTTGAGGCCATAGAAAGCAAAAATCTTAAATATAACTACGCATGGCAGTACAATACTCCCTATGCTGATGATACGGAGGCAGCCGAGCGCTCGGAAAAGTTTACTGACCTGCTCAGCGATGAGCTTACAGATTACGATGAGGCTATCGTTCAAACCCAGATAGATGCTCTTACCGATAAGCTTGAAAAGGCTTCCGAGGAGTATGCGGATATCTACAAGGCTTCCTTTGATAAAAGGGTTGACGAGATAACAGCAGCGGCTGAAACAGGCGCTGAGGAATATGGCGAGCTTTACAAGGCAGCTATTGAAAAGAAGCTTACCGAGGTTTCAGAAAGCATTTCAAAGGGTGCGGAGGAATATGCGGCTCTTTACATGGCAACAGGCGAAAAGCCCTCTGCAGCCGATCTTTCCGTTCAGACAGATGATTTTACCTTTGGCATCATTGAGAACAGTGTGAATGCGATGCTCACCGGAAGTGAATACAGCGCTCCCGACGATCAGGAGTTTATTGACCGCTATATTGATACTGTCGAGAAACCCAAAAAGTCCGACCTTTCCGTTGAAACAGATGACTTTGTGTTCGGAATTATCGAAAAGTCCGTTGATGCGGCTGTAAGAAATGAAGAGTACGACGGCCCCACCGAGGAGGAATTTAAGGACCGGTACCTTGATTCCGTGGAAAAGCCTTCAAAAGAGGAGCTTTCCACAGAGCTTGATGATTTCCTTTTCGGCATCATTGAGGACGCTGTCAGCGCTGAGATAAACGGTGAAGAATACACAATGCCCGAGGACGAAGCTTTTGAGGACGAGATAGATCAGAGTGATATCATCACTGTTGATGATTATGTTCCCAGATATCTTAATCAGGCTGTAAATTTTGCCATTGATGATATCGGCGGCGATGAAGCAGGCTCAATGGTAATGTGCTATATGATGATAGTTATTATCGCATTTATTTTTGCTGTCACTATTTCAAATACCATTGTCAGCGAAGCGGGAGTTATCGGTACGCTCCGTGCGTCAGGCTACACAAAGGGCGAGCTTATCAGGCATTATATGATACTTCCCGTAATAGTAACAGCTGCGGCAGGCATTGTCGGAAATATCATCGGCTACACTGTAATGAAGGATTACTGCGTTGGTCTTTACTTAGGCTCGTATTCGCTTACCACTTATACAACAGTATGGGTTCCGTCCGCATTTGTACTTTCAACAGTTGTGCCTATCCTGCTCATGCTTGTGATAAATCTTACGGTGCTTACTTCAAAGCTCAAGCTCAAGCCCCTGAAATTCCTGCGTCATGACCTGAAAAAGAACACAAATAAAAAGGCAATGCGCCTCAATACCAAAATACCCTTCAAAACAAGATTCAGTCTCAGGATATTCTTTACTAATCTTCCCGGATATATCGTAATGATAATCGGCATACTTTTCGGAGCGGTGCTTATAAGCTTCGGCGATATGTTCCCCAGAATGCTTGACCAGTATAAGGAAATTATTACCAATGATATGATAAGCAGCTATCAGTATATTCTCTATGATTATGAGGAGGCTGATGAAGTAACTGATATCCGGGCGGAAAAATTTGCAATGTCAAGCTATGATTATTCAAAGGAGGGTTTCCTTACTGACAGTATTTCCGTTTACGGCATCGAGAAAAACAGCAGGTATATCCATTCGGCTATTCCCGAGGGCAAGGTGCTTATTTCTACAGGTATAAGCGAGAAGTTCGGCATCAGGACTGGCGACAGCATAGAGCTTGATGAAAAATACAAGCGTGACAGCTCATATACCGTTGAGGTAGGCGGCGTATATGATTACCAGTCGTCCCTTGCGATATTTATGAATCTGGACGATTACAACAAGCTTTTCGGCAATAAATCCGATTATTTCACAGGCTATTTCTCAAATGAGGAGCTTACGGAGCTTGATGATGACGATGTTGTTTCCGTTATAACCGCTGATGACTATACCAAGCTTTCCGACCAGCTTACAGTTTCAATGGGCGGAATGATGGAACTTTTCAAATGGTTCGGAGCTATGTTCTTCGTTATCGTTGTTTATGTTCTCTGCAAGCAGGTCATTGAGAGAAACTTCCAGTCTATCTCGCTTACAAAAATACTTGGTTTCAGGAACAGCGAGATCGGCAGCCTTTACATAGTATCGACCTCTATAGCCGTTGTTCTGGGACTGGCGATTTCCGTTCCCTTCATTGATGTTGCTATGAGAGCGATTTTCAAAAGCTATCTTTACACCATGATGACAGGCTATTTCCCATATGTGATGAGCCCTATAACATATATTGTAACAGTTGCAACGGGAATTATCTGCTATGCGGTGGTGGCACTGCTCCAGATGAGAAAGGTATCAAAGGTTTCCAAGAGCGAGGCTCTCAAAAACGTGGAATAAGTTTTATACTAATCTTAAATCGCTCTATAGGCAAAGCCGACAGATGAAATAAGACCAGTCAAGGAAAGCGACCGCAGGCGGGCTTGCCGCCCGGCAAGGGAGCTTGACGAAGAATGGGCTTATTTCAGCCGAGGATTTGTCTGTAGGTTGATTGAAGATTAGTATTATATATGTAAAAAAACGTCCGTATCTTTTCAGGTACGGACGTTTTTTCTGTATGTGCTCACGGAAGCTTTCTTTTTTCTTCATGGCAGCATTTTGAACATTCCGAACAGCAGCCGCAGCAGCCTTTCTTTCGGGAGCGTATCATGTATCTGACTGCACATATCAGCAGAAAAATTATCAGCCCCAGAGCTATCCAGTCGGCAAAGTTCATTGTAACACCGCCTTATATCGCAAGAATAAGATTGCCAATGTTATAGACTGCAAAAGCTGCCAGCCATGCAACGGCGCACTGAATGAATACAAATGCAACTGCCGCAAAGGAGGAGTTCATCTCACGCTTAACGGCTGCCACAGCTGCCACGCAGGGTGTGTAAAGCAGGGAGAACACAAGAAAGCTTACTGCGGTCATAGGAGTGAACATTCCCTGCAGAAGTGCGGGAAGCAGGTCGTTGGAGGAAGCTCCCACCAACACAGACATGGTGGATACCACCGCTTCCTTTGCGGTAAAGCCTGTGATAAGTGCCGTGGATATGCGCCAGTCGTTAAATCCGAGAGGTGCAAAAACAGGGGAGATTATCTTTCCGATAGCTGCCAGCATACTTTGTGAGCTGTCAGCAACCACATTCAGGCGGGTGTCAAAGCTCTGCAGGAACCAGATGATGATAGATGCCGTAAATATTACCGTGAATGCCCTTGTAAGGAAGTCCTTTGCCTTGTCCCACATAAGCAGGCAGACGCTTTTGGGAGAGGGGAGACGGTAATTGGGAAGCTCCATTACAAAGGGGATAGGCTTGCCTTTGAACTTGGTATGACCAAGGATAAGGCCATAAATTATTCCGCAGATGATGCCGAAAAAGTACAGCAGGCACATTACCAGTGCGCTGTGGTTGGGGAAAAATGCCAGCGAGAACACAGAGTAAATGGGCAGCTTTGCACTGCACGACATATACGGTGTTAGGAAAATGGTCATCTTGCGGTCACGCTCGGAGGAAAGTGTCCTTGTCGCCATTATCGCAGGAACAGAGCAGCCGAAGCCGATTATCATAGGCACAAATGAACGTCCCGACAGACCTATTTTTCTCAGCAGCTTATCCATTACAAAGGCAACTCTTGCCATGTAGCCACTGTCCTCCAGTATGGACAGGAAGAAAAACAATGTGACGATGGTGGGCAGGAAGCTTAGGACGCTTCCAACGCCTGCAAAAATACCGTCAATGATAAGGCTATGTATAACAGGGTTCAGACCGTAGGCAGTGAGGGCGCTGTCTGTAACGGCAGTCAGCTTGTCGATGCCGAGAGACAAAAGATCGCTGAGAAATTTACCTATGACCCCGAAGGTGAGCCAGAAAACAAGTATCATTATCAGCAGGAAAAGGGGAATTGCCAGATATTTGTTTGTAAGCACGCTGTCTATCTTGACGCTGCGGATATGTTCCTTGCTCTCGTGGCATTTTACCACTGTCTGGCGGCACACGTCCTCGATAAAGGTGTAGCGCATATCGGCAATGGCAGCGTTTCTGTCCATTTTCAGCTCGGTTTCCATTTCGGTGATGCTGTGTTCTATCATGTCCATTTCGTTGGTGTTAAGCTCCAGCATTTCTGTTATGGCAGGGTCAGCCTCGATAAGCTTTGTGGCGCAAAATCTTCTGCCAAGTCCGACTCTGTCTGCGTGATCCTCGATTATGTGGCATACTGCATGGATACAGCGGTGAACGGCACCGTTGCAGTAGTCTATTTTCTGCGGAAGAATTTTCTTTTTCGCTGTTTCAACGGCTGTTTCGATAAGCTCGTCAACGCCCTCGTTCTTAGCCGCAGATATGGGTACGACGGGTATTCCCAGACGGTCGGAAAGTCCTTTGATGTCAATGGTTCCGCCGTTGTTTTTTACCTCGTCCATCATATTCAGGGCAAGTACCATAGGTATCTTCATTTCAGCCATTTGAAGCGTGAGATACAGATTTCGCTCAATGTTTGTGGCATCAACAATGTTGATTATGCCGTCGGGCTTCTGCTTTATAAGAAAGTCACGGGTGACTATCTCTTCGCCTGTATATGGTCTGATAGAGTATATGCCGGGAAGATCAACAACAGTACAGTTTTTCTGCCCCCTTATCTCGCCGCTTTTTTCCTCAACGGTAACTCCGGGGAAGTTGCCTACGTGCTGATTTGAGCCTGTAAGCTGGTTGAAAAGCGTTGTTTTACCGCAGTTCTGGTTTCCTGCAAGCGCAAATACCATAAAATTATCATCCTTTCGGCTTATTATTCCTCAGTTTCAATGGGCATTACATCTATTTTCTGAGCGTCCTCAAGACGAATGGTAAGCTCATATCCTCTCAGATGTATCTCTATGGGGTCGCCCATGGGAGCGACTTTGCGTATCATTATCTTGGTGTGTGGGATAATGCCCATATCAAGCAGTCTGCACCGCAGAGCGCCCTCGCCGCCCACAGCTGTTATCACGGCTTCTTTGCCGATCGGAAGCTTGTCAAGTGTCATAGAATATATATCCTTTCAAAAGTTTGGTTAGACTAATCTAACATTTGATAGTTAAAAAAATACGACCCTGAAAAGGGTGTATTTTTTATCAGCCTTTTATAAAGCTGCATATTTCCGAGAAATATCCCTTTGAATGAAGTATTTTCTTGGAAATATCAGCAGATGTTTCATCTTGGAAAATGCCGAAAACTGCCGAGCCGCTTCCTGTCATACATGAGCAGAGAGCGCCGTTTTGCAGCATGATGCTTTTGATATCCTCCACTTCTTCAAGGTCGGTGGCTGCTTCAAAAGCGTTATAGCAGCAGCGTGATATCTCGGTCATATCGGCTTTTGCAAATATCTCTTTGATATTGTGATGGGGTGGACAAAGATTTTTTGAATCCACTGCACTGAAAGCCTCTTTTGTGGAAATTCCGATGCTTCCCTTGCCTATAAGAACAGTTCCCGAAAGCAGCGGCAGGGGAGAGATCTCCTCGCCTATTCCCGTGCAGTAACCGCAGCCGCCCACAATGCAGAACGGAATATCCGCACCTGTCTTAACGCCGATATCGCACAGCTCCTGCAGTGAAAGCCCCGTGCAGTAAAGCTCGTTCAGTCCTTTGAGAACTGCCGCTCCGTCGGCGCTTCCTCCGCCCATTCCCGCCTGAGAGGGAATGCGCTTGATTATTGATATTCGCACATTGCTGCCGCTTATGCCTGTGTGCTCAAAAAAAGCAGCGGCGCACTTGTATGCAATGTTGCTTTTGTCGCATGGGATCGAGCTGTCCGAGCAGATTATCTCGGTTTCTCCCGTTATCTTTGTTATCTCTACAGTGTCGCAAAGGGAGATAGAGTGCATGACCGTTTCGAGGGTGTGATACCCGTCAGTCCGCCTGCCTGTGATATCAAGATAAAGGTTTATTTTCGCATAAGCATTCAGTGTAACACTGTCCATAGGTCTGCCTTTCAGAGAAATTTCCCCGAAATCGCCGCAGTGACGGTTTCGGGGCAGATCATTATTGCTTGTCCTGTTTCAGCTGTTCCACAAATTCTTTCATGCGTTCAGCCGCAGTCATAAGGTGCTTGAGCGAATATGCGTAGGAAATTCTGATATATCCCTCGCCGCAGTCGCCGAAAGCATTTCCCGGAACTACCGCAACATTGTGCTCATACAGCAGCCTCTCGCAGAATTCCTCGCTGGAAAGTCCTGTTGACTTTATGCTGGGGAACACATAGAATGCGCCCTTTGGCTCAAAGCAGTGGAGACCCATATCATTAAGGGCATTTACCAGCCATCTTCTGCGGATATCGTACTCGTTGCGCATTTTGACGATATCGGCATCGCAGTTGTCAAGAGCCTCTATAGCCGCATACTGGGAGATAGTGGGGCTGCTCATTATGCCGTACTGATGTATTTTCAGCATCTGCTTGATAATGGGCTGAGGGCCTGCCACATAGCCAAGTCTCCAGCCTGTCATAGCATATGCCTTGGAGAAACCGTTTACGAAAATAGTGCGCTCCTTCATGCCGTCGATCTGGATAATGGAGCAGTGCTTTCCGCCGTATGTAAGGGAGCTGTATATCTCATCGCTGAGGATAAGGATATCCGTTCCGCGTATCACTTCTGCAATGGCTTCAAGGTCCTTTCTTTCCATAACAGCGCCTGTGGGATTGTTGGGGAAGGGGAGGATAAGCAGCTTTGTCCTGTCGGTGATCTTTTCACGGAGCATTTCGGGAGTGAGCCTGAACTCGGTCTCTTCCGTAGTCTGGACCGATACGGGAACACCGCCGCAGAGAGATACTATAGGACCGTAGCACACAAAGCAAGGCTCAACTATAAGCACCTCGTCGCCTGGATTTATGAGCGCTCTTATGGATATGTCGATACCCTCGGAGCCGCCTACAGTAACGATTATCTCGCTCTTAGGGTCATAATCCACGCCTGTGTTCTTATGTATGTTCCTGCTGATAGCCTCACGCAGCTCAACGATACCAGCGTTAGCGGTGTATTTGGTTTTGCCCTTTTCAAGAGCTGTAACGGCTGCCTGACGGACATTCCAAGGTGTCTGGAAATCAGGCTCGCCAACGCTCAGAGAGATGACATTATCCATCTGAGCGGCAATATCAAAAAATTTTCTGATGCCCGAAGGCTTCATATCTTTACATTTTTTAGCAATAAGTTTATCGTAGTCCATCACGGAGAAACGAATCCCCTTTCATCTGCGGCTTCATTTTCGATAAAGAAGCCTTGTTCCTTATATTGTTTGAGCACAAAATGTGTTGATGTGGATATAACGCCGTCAATGCTGGACAGACGCTTAGCCACAAACAGTGCGATCTCTTTGTAATTTGTACCGCTGAGGGTAACTGCCAGGTCAAAGGAGCCTGACATAAGTGTTACGGAATCCACCTCGTCGTACATCATAATGGTGCGGGCGAGCTCATCAAAACCAAAGTCCGCCTTGGGTGTTACCTTAACTTCTATAAAAGCAGTAACGGCGTTTTTATCCGCCAGTTCTTCATTCAAAATAACGCTGTAGCCCTTTATAACGCCTCTTTTTTCATAATCGGCAATACGTGCCGCGACCTCCTCGGGGGTAACACCGAGCATGACCGCCAGCTGTTCGTTAGAAAGACGAGCATTTCCCTTTAAAAGCTTGATAAGAGAATCCATGAATAATACCATCCTTTCTTTGCCGTGCCGCATCTGCGGGTAAGTTCACAGCTGTGTATCTGCGATATCTTGAGCATCGCAAAATAAAACACAAGTTAATTATACAATATTTTCATCGGTTTGTCTATAGTATTTTGAAAATTTGCCCCGATTTCGGCAAAATTATTGACTTGAAAGAAAAAAATTGCTATAATGATTATAAATACCTGCATACTGATTTTTGGGGGAATCATATGAAAAAGTTAGTTTCTCTGCTCCTTTGTGTCATAATGACAGTGGGCTTTTTCGGCACGGGGGTCTCGGCTGTACAGAAGATCGGGCTGACCAGAACTTCCATCACTCTTGAAGTGGGGGAGACAGCAACGCTGAAGCTTTCGGGTGCCAAGGGCAAGACCAAGTGGCGTATAACCGACGCAAGCGTGTGCAAATATAAAAACGGCATCGTTACAGCAGTCGGCGAGGGCAAGGCGTATATCTATGCCACCAACAACGGCAAGAAATATAAGTGTACAGTGACCGTTACAGCTCCCGAGGAAAGCGTGACATCTTACGATCCCGACAGCTTTGACTCGGTTTTTTCAATGGAAATGGGAGAGCGTGCTCAGGTGGATATCATGACCACGGGCTATGGAAAGATAAAGGTCCGCAACGAGGACCCCAACATCATCTCCGTTTCCTGCGGAACTGTCACTGACGGCAGCTTTACGCTTTATGTCGATGCAGAGGGCGTTGGAGTTGCAATGGTGACGGTATATGACAACACCGACCCTTCGGAATATTTCACTCTGGGATTTGTTGTCTCCTCATGGGGTTCGGAGGCTCAGAACGATTTTTATACCGACACAAACGCTGACATATTATCTTCCGACGAATTTGTTGATGAGGTAATCCGCCTTGTCAATGAGGAACGTGCGGCGGCAGGACTTGACGCTCTTGAAAAGAATGACACCCTGTGCACAAATGCCGACAAGCGTGCAAGAGAGGTCGCAAAGAAGTTTTCGCATACCCGTCCCGACGGAACGAAGTGCTTTACTGCCATAACCATAAGCTTTACCAGTGCTGCGGAGAATATCGCCAAGGGTCAGACCTCTCCCGCTGAGGTAATGGACAGCTGGATGAATTCCGATGGCCACAGAAAGAATATTCTTTCTCCCGACTATTGTCAGATAGGTGTGGGGTATGACGAGGCATCGGGCAGCTGGGTGCAGATATTTACAGATTGATTTTACGGGCAGAAGCTGCTTTTCCAATATGCTGTTCGCAAAATGTTTCATTGATAAGAAATCATGAAGTGGTAATTGCAATATTTAAATGCAATGTTGAACAAGGGGAGCTTTTTGAATGGTGAAGCAAAGAAAAAAAGCAATATTGATATCTGTCATGCTGGCGATTATACTGCTTATCTTAATTGTTTTGATTCGGCTTTACCTTATTTCATCCGCAAAAATAACATGTTCTCAGATAGCTCAAGATATTTGCAGTGACCAAGTTACTTGGCGTGAGCACATCACCTATGAAATGCTGTCTGAAGATATCCAAGCAGTTGTTTCACAGGAAGAATTTGAAAGCAACTCTGATGATATAGCCTTTGGAATATACAAAAAGCTTGAAAATACGAGCTTTTGCGATAAGAAAAACTTTCCGGGAAGTACAGCTTATTGGAAGACCGATCCTCTCCCTGATATAATTGTCATTGAAGGCAAAAAATACGAAGTCGATTTTATAATTGATTTTGATGTAAATTGCCAAGCTTTTATTCCACACCCCGAAGTTGTCAATTTTAATTGCAGTATCAAAGAAATATAGTGGCAAATCATATTTGACAAATTCCGATTTGTGTGGCAGATAAGCCAACTGAACCAACTCCGGTATATAATTGATGGTGAAATATGAAAATAGATTATATCCATGAACCGACCGATCTGCAGTGCGGTCAGGCGGTGCTGGCAATGCTGCTGGGTACAACTGCCGAATATATCTGCCAATACCTTGACAATGACCGTGAGACAGACCTGCGTGAAATGAAGCGTGTGCTGACTGATCACGGCATAGGGTTCTCTCCCCAACGCAGGCAGGCACATACAGCTGCCGATCTTCCTCGCTGTGCACTGCTCAGTCTGGAAACGCCAAGGTGCTGGCACTGGTCACTGTATGCGGACGGCACTTTTTACGATCCCGAGCATGGCATTTTAAGTGATTTTCCTCAGTCAGACAGAAAGTTTTACTGGGAGATATTTCCCGAGACTGTCTTGTCAGAACGCACTTCGGATAATAATTTGGAGGAAACGATATGCGGGAGATAGAAGCATCTGAAACACGAAAATTAGAGAAATGCCTGCGGGCATTGGCTGAATATCATAACGGTGCCTCCGTTAATTTTAAAGGCGGTTATCCAAGCCGACCGTATGAGGAAACATTGAAGCTGTTTGAAGAGGCTTTGTTAAAAAAGAACTCTCACATAGTGCAGTGGAAGATAACGGTAGTGTTGTGGGCTTTTGCAAGATAGATATTTGCGGCAATGTCGGTAAGCCGGATTATCTTGTTGTGCTTAAAGAATACCGTGGCAAAGGATACGGCAAGGCTCTTATGGACTGGGCTATGAGTTATTTTGACAGGAACGGTGTTCATCATATCGAGGTCAAGGTGGTTGATGGAAATGAAGCGATTTATTTATATGAAAAATACGGGTTTAAGATGAACGCATACATTTTTGTCAATAACCGATAATTCAAAGTTTTTAATGCCCTTTGGGCTTAACTTATAAGATATTGAAAGGAAGTTTATTTTATGAGCATATTAGGAAGTCTTACATCAACCGATAAGAAAAAGCTTGCATTACTTATCCTCTGGCTGATAGCAGGTATCGGAATGGTTGTCATAGGCATTTTTGCCTTTATAAACCGTCAGCAGACAGTTGACGCAGTTTCGGGCGTGCTGGGTGTTTGTGCGCTTATTACCTGCATAGTAACAGCAGGTATCCGTTTTTCGCAGGCAAAGCTTATGGGTGGAAGCAAGTTCACCCTTGACTGGCTGCTGTGGCTTGCCATTGCTCTTTTGCTTTTTAACACAAAGATACTCCAGAAAATAGGCAGCTTCACCTTTATAATCATCGGAATAGTTGTTGCCTGTGAGGGCGCGAGAGCGTTTGTTTACGCTTTCAAGAACAGCGATGACAAGCAGTGGTATGTTCCCAGAATAATTTTTTCCATAATCATCACCATACTGGGCGTTGTAGTGGTATTCAATTCCGAAAAGATATTCAGAGGAATGACAGTGCTTGCTGTGGGCATATTCTTTATCGTTCACGGTCTTAATATCCTTAACGACTGGATAGGCAGAGCAAAGTATTTCCACTATTTCAGAGGAACCGAAGAATGAGTTCAAAGCAGGGAATAATCTTTGATATGGACGGTCTGATGATAGATTCGGAGCGTATCATAAACGACGCTGTGGTAAGGGCAGGGCATGATATGGGACTGGCGGATATCGAGCATATCAGCCTTAAAACCATCGGCACCAGCCATGACCACACCCGTGAGATCTACAGGGAAGCTTACGGCGACTTTGATTTTGAGCATCTTATGGACTTAAAGCACAAATATATCGACGAAATTATAGGGAACAACGGTTTTCCGCCCAAAAAGGGAATAACCGAGATACTTGAAAAGGTGACAGCAAAGGGATATGTGACGGCGGTAGGCTCGTCAACGAGAGAATGGGCGGTAAAGGAATTCCTCGGCAAGATAGATGTGCTGCGATTTTTTGATATTTTTGTCTGCGGAGATATGGGGCTTAAAAGCAAGCCTGCCCCCGATATTTTCCTTGCCTGTGCGGATAAAATGGGGTTTGCTCCCGCTGACTGCTTTGTGCTGGAGGATTCGATAAACGGTATAAAGGCAGCGCACGCCGCAGGAATGAAGCCTGTTATGATCCCCGATATGATTGCTCCCACTGAGGAGATAATGCCAATGCTATATGCACTCAAACCGTCGCTCATTGAAGCGGCTGAGCTTTTCTGAGGTGTTTACATGATACCCGATAATATTGAAGCCTATATCTTTGACCTTGACGGCACGCTGATTGACTCAAACGGCGTGTGGAAAGAGATCGACAGGCTTATTTTTGAGAAAAACAATGTCTGTCTTTCCGACATCGAGCTTAATGCGGCGGCTGCCATGAATTACAGCGATTTTCTCGGATTTCTGCGGTCATATGGCATTGTCTATACCCTTGATGAGCTGAAAACCGAGCTGGACGGCTATGCGGTCGTAAAATACAGCAGCGAGATAAGACTTAAAAACGGTGTCGAAGAATATCTTGACAAGCTAAAAAAAGCAGGAAAAAGGATATTTCTTGCCACTGCTTCCCCCGAAAAGCTATATGCCCCTGTGCTGAAAAATAATGGGGTTTACGGATATTTTGACGGATTTGTTACCACAGAAGAGGCAGGTGCGGAAAAGGACTGCCCCGACATATATCTGCTTGCCGCAAAAAAATGCGGTGCGGAGCCGCATAACTGCGCCGTTTTTGAAGATATCCTCAGTGGGATTAAAAGTGCAAAGTCCGTAGGAATGTTCACCGTGGGAGTTTATGACAGCTGTTCCGCCGACGAAGCCGATTCGATAAAAAATGCGGCAGATATGTATATAATGGATTTTAAAGAGCTGCTTTGAGCGGCAATATGACTGATTGGAGATTTTATATTATGGATAAGCGTTACGCAGTTCTGATAGACGCTGACAATGTTTCGGAAAAATACATCAAGCCAATACTTGACGAGATATCCAACGAGGGCGTTATCACCTACAAGCGTATTTACGGCGACTGGACACGCCCTGCACTTGCTTCATGGAAGCAGGCACTTCTGAACCACAGCATTACGCCAATTCAGCAGTACAGCTACACCACGGGAAAAAACTCTACAGACTCCGCCATGATAATCGACGCTATGGATATTCTTTATTCCCATAATGTTGACGGTTTCTGCATAGTTTCCAGCGACAGCGACTTTACAAGGCTTGCGGCAAGGCTTCGTGAGTCGGGTATGCACGTTGTGGGAATGGGTGAAAAGAAAACGCCCAACCCATTTATCGCAGCCTGTAACAGGTTTGTTTATCTCGAAAACCTTGCACAGGGCGAGGTGAGCGATACTGCCGAGCAGGATAAGGACAAATCGGACGATGAAGTTCACGAGGTTGTCAAGGCAAAAACTATCAAGAATGCTATCTGTTCAATTATCGGCGAGGTCTCCGATGATGACGGCTGGGCATCTCTCAGCGAGGTGGGAAATATCCTGCTGAAGCGTTATCCCAGCTTTGATGTGCGAAACTTTGGCTTCCAGAAGCTGACACCGTTCATCAAGTCTCTCGGCAAATTCGAGATATACTCCATTCCCTCTGAAAAGGGCAATGTTAAGGTAATGTACGTCAGAGTAAAATGATACTGAAAGGAAGATCATTATGAAATACACCATTAAATCAGACAAGCTTACAGCAGTTATCGACAGCTTCGGTGCGGAGCTTTGCTCCGTAAAGGACGCATCGGGCAGGGAATACATATGGACAGCCGAGGACGTGTGGAAGCGCCATGCTCCTCTGCTTTTCCCATTTGTATGCAACACTGCTTCAAAGAAATATACCGTAAACGGCAAGGAATATGCTCTTTCCAACCACGGCTTCACCAGAGACACTGATTTCCCGACAGCTGAAAGCACTGACAGCGCTGTGGAGCTTTCATACAAATCCGATGACAGCACAAAGGCACATTATCCCTATGATTTTGAGTTTTCGGCAAAGTATTCGCTTTCGGGCAGCGTGCTGAGTGTTGCTCTCACAGTCAAGAATACAGGCAGTGAGGATATGCCTTTCTTCATCGGCGGACACCCCGGTTTCCTCTGCCCCTTTGACGGCGAGGACAGCACCTTTGAGGATTATGACGTGGTTTACGAGAAGAACGAGACCATCGTTCAGCACCTTGCTGACAAGGACATCACTGTTCTTGAAAACGGCAGCAAGGTACACGTTACAAGAGAGCTTTTTGCCAACGATGTTTTCATGAAGGATAAGCCTGCTTCCTCAGCTGTTTCGCTTGTCAGCGAAAAGAGCGGCAGAGCCGTGACCGTAAAGTATGATAACTCAGGCTGCATTGCAGTGTGGTCACCCTATGACGAAAGAGGAACATTTGTTTGCCTGGAGCCTTGGGCACAGGCTCCCGTTTACTGCTGCGACACCGAGGAGCTTACAAAGATGCCTCACGCACAGCACCTTGCAGCAGGCGAGACCTACACATTCAAATTCGATATCGAAATAAAGGAATAATTTATACAACGGTGCTGCGCTATGCAGTGCCGTTTTTAGGGTAAGGATATTATGATTAAACCTGAGATCGAAAGAAAATTTCTTATAAACCGGTCGGCAGAGCTGGACAGCCACTGCATCGCAAGGATCGAGATTGTCCAGACTTATCTTGTCAAGCCCGACCCCGATATACAGCGCAGGGTGCGTTCCATGACGAGGGACGGCGTTTGCCGCTACTATTACACCGAGAAAAAGTTCGTCAGCCCTATTGAACGTCAGGAAAATGAACGTGAGATATCCGCTGAGGAATATAATGAGCTGCTTTGTCAGGCGGACGATTCACTTGTGCCTATCATCAAAACACGGTGCATACTGCCCTATGAAGGACAGAATTTTGAAATCGACAGCTATCCCTTTTCCGATGAGCTTGCAACAATGGAGCTGGAGCTTGAAAATGCCGAACAGCACATCAGCTTCCCGCCCTTTGTAAGTATTATCAAGGAGGTAACGGGGGATAAGAGATATTCAAATGCAGTTCTTGCCGCCAATGGCTGCTTCCCTGAGAATTAAGCGGCGTTACGGAGGTCAATATGAAAAAAAGAATATTTGCCGTTGCCTGTGCAGCACTGCTTCTCACAGCCTGCGGAGCAAAAAGTGAAAACGCTTCGGAATCGGCTTCCGACAGCACTTTTGAAGCGGAAAGCTCGAAGATCATAACCGATGATGTGTTTGAGGCGGCTTCTTTTGAGTCTGCGCAGTCCTCTGACGGTGCCTTTTCCGAGTATAATCTGGAGCTTAAAGGTGCCAAGGAAAATTACATGGCAATAATCCGCCGTGGTGAATTTGATGACGAAATATCGGTAACTCTGGAGAATAATCAGTATCAGAGCAGCAGCTTTGTGATAACTGCGCCCTCGGGCTATGAGCCGTTTTTCCCCTATACTCAGGCGCAGGCATCGACTATTGTGAATGTTATTTCAAATGATATCACTGACGATTATATCCCCGACATAATCCAGTTTACCTTTTATGTGACGCATGAGGAGATAGACAAAGGCTCTGACCTGTCTTATTCTGTCAGCAGAATGTACACTATTGATGAAAACGGCGAACTGAGGGAGATAACCATTAAGGCTGATGACAGCGAGGGGGCTGACACCGAGAAGGATATTTCCGATATCCTTGACCAGGTGCACCTTTACCACACCGAGCCTGATAAGTTCATCTATGAAATGGTGGTAGATGATACCAATGTCTATGATGAAAACGGCGAACTGAAGCCTATCGGAGACCGTGTTACCCTTAAAACGCTGACCTTTGACTACAGCGTTCCATGCTTTGTGGCAGGCGAGGCGGAGATATCCGAGGATGACCCACTTTATTTCGGATATGCCTACTGGGCAGCTGCCAACACCGAAGCGCAGTATTTTATCATGACCACTTTCAACATTACCGACTGGGAAAATTATGTTGAAAAGACAAATGACGCAACAGGCAGCTCGGAGTATTATTTTAAGATAGATGACAGCAGATTTAAGTCGGTCGATGACCTGCTGCCCTATCTGGAAAATGTTTTCACCGCCAGCACCGCAGAGCGCATTTTCAACGATGCGCCGCAGAAATACTGCGATATTGACGGCAGCCTCTACGGCATTGCAGGAGACGGCGGTATGGACTTTACCCTCGGAACGCTTACATTTACCGATGTTGAGGTATTGTCAGACAGAATGATATTCCGTTCCCGTCAGGAAAAATATACCGAGGACGGCGACCCTGTGGGATATACCGACGGCGGCAATTTCGTTATCACAAAGCAGCCCGATGGCAGCTGGAGAGTGAGCCAGTACAGATATCCGTATTCAAACAACTGACAGGAGGTATCTTATGAAACTTTTTATTATCCGTCACGGCGACCCCGATTACACCATTGACTCACTTACCGAAAAGGGCAGAAAGGAAGCGGCGCTGCTGGCGGAAAGACTTAAAAATGTTAAGATAGATCATTTCTACGTATCTCCGCTGGGACGTGCCCAGGCGACGGCTAAATACACCCTTGACGCTATGGGCCGCACAGCTGAGACCTGCCCGTGGCTCCGTGAGTTTGATGCTCATGTCAAAGATATCCACACAGGCGAGGAACGTATCCCGTGGGATATGCTTCCCGAGGACTGGACGAAGATAGCCGATTATTACGACAAAGACAAATGGTATGATGTTCCCCAGATGGCTGAGGGTCACGTTATTGACGAGGCAAAAAAGGTATATGACGGCATTGACGGCATACTGGCACGTCACGGCTATGAGCGTGATGGCAACATCTATAAAGCTGTGAGACCCAACAGGGAGACTGTTGCGCTGTTCTGCCATTTCGGCGTGGAGTGCGTTATGCTGGGGCATTTGCTGGGAGTATCTCCCATGGTGCTGTGGCACGGATTTTGTGCGGCTCCCACATCGGTAACTGTGCTTACCAGCGAGGAACGCCGTGAGGGCAAGGCATATTTCAGAGTGAACACCTTCGGCGATACGGGACATCTTTATGCAAAGGGTGAGGAGCCTGCATTTGCGGCAAGATTCTGCGAAACATTTGATTCAGATGAAAGACACGACTGACAGACAGGGGGAACTTGAATGAAAATTCCGACCAAAAGACTTACCGTAGCGCTGGCGGCACTTATGATGTGCATTTCCTGTACTGCCTGCGGCGACAAACAGACTGATGATATCCAGACGGATACCTCTGAGGTCATCACTTCAGCTGCGAAGACTGAAAGCTCGGAGACTGCGGCAACTGCTTCAGATTTCTTTGACAATGAGGATTATGACCCGCTTTCCGATGATTATGACCCATACGGCGGCGGAGGGGCTGCCACTGTTGCGGAGACTTCTTTCAGGCTCGATACCGAGAATAAAACAGAAGAGGGATCCAAAGCAGTTTCTGTATCTGAAACGGAAAATAAGCAAAGCGATAAGACCGAGACTGTAGCGGAAACGTCAAAGTCCTCAGACAAGGCAGACAGCAAATCTCAGTCAGAGGGAACAGATGCGCAGCTTACAATATCCGTTCCCAACGGCTGGAGCGACGGAACGGCGGATTATTCTCAGATAGACGGAACCGTTAAAAACAAAGGAAAATCGGTGGTTGACGGCTGGACAGCTGTTATATCGCTGGGCAGCGGTGCTTCCGTTGAGCAGTCGTGGAACTGCGACATTGCCGTAAAGGACGGAACATTTACTATTACCCCTGTGGAGCATAACCGCTCTATTGACCCCGGCGGAGAGGGCACATTCGGTTTTATCGTTAAAAATCCCGGCAAGATCGATACGGATAATGCAAAGCTAACATTTGGCACAAGCGAATATACCGCTGTCGGCGGAAATAATAACAGCGGAAATTCGGGCGGCTCATCAAAGCCCGCTGCCAATCCTACCGCAAAGAAAGTACCTGAGCCAACTACCGATGACTGGCTCTCCGTCAAGGGCAACAAGATAGTTGATTCAAGCGGAAATGAGGTATGGCTCACAGGCGTGAACTGGTTTGGATATAACACGGGAACCAATACCTTTGACGGTCTTTGGACCTGTGACCTGAACAGCTCACTTTCCGAGATCGCCAACAGGGGCTTTAATCTTCTGAGAGTGCCAATATCCACTGAGCTTATCAACAGCTGGGCGGCGGGGGAGTATCCCACAGCAAACTTCAATCACGCCACTAACGACTATCTGGTGGGCATGAGCAGCCTTGAGATATTTGACTATGTTATAGGTCAGTGCCGTGCCAACGGTATCAAGATAATGATAGATATCCACTGTGCCAAGACCGATGCCATGGGTCATATGAAAAATATGTGGTACGATGGCGATGTTACCGAAAAGGATTATCTTGATGCTCTTTCGTGGATCGCTGAGCGTTATAAGAATGATGACACTATCATTGCCTATGACCTTGAAAATGAACCCCACGGAAAGGCAAATGAAGATCCCCGTGCCAAGTGGGATTCCGGCAAGGACAGCGACAACTGGAAGTACATAGCCGAAAAGGCAGCAATGGCAGTTCTGAACGAAAATCCTCACGCCCTTGTAATGGTCGAGGGTATCGAGATATATCCCAAGGACATCAAGAAAAACGGTGATTTTTCGTCAACAAACCCTTCCGATTATTATAGTACATGGTGGGGCGGAAACCTCCGAGGCGTAAAAAACGATCCCATTGATCTTGGCAAGTACAACAGCCAGCTGGTGTATTCGCCACATGACTACGGTCCTGCGGTATATCAGCAGGAATGGTTCAAGGGAGATTACACATTCGACTCACTCAAAAAGGACGCATGGCAGGACAACTGGCTGTACATCTATGACACAAACACAGCTCCGCTGCTTATAGGTGAGTGGGGCGGATATATGAGCCAGCCCAATCTGAAATGGATGACATATCTGAGGCAGCTTATCAAGGAAAAGCGGATAAATCACACATTCTGGTGCTTTAACGCAAATTCGGGAGATACAGGCGGACTTGTAAAGGACGACTTCACCACCTGGGACGAGGAAAAATACGAGTTTGTAAAGGAAGTTCTCTGGCAGGAGGACGGCAAATTCGTGGGACTTGACCATAAGATACCTCTCGGAGAAAACGGTAAGTGCCTTGGTGAATAATGAAATTAAAAAGCTCCGAGTTTTTGTTTTAACTAAATTTTTGCAAAAAAAAATCAGCCCGTATGGACTGATTTTTTTGTTACCTTAAAATTACTCAGCAGCAGCTTCAGCCTTGGGGCTGTTTCCGCCGTTCTTCTTTTCCTCAAGCCATACCCACAGAGGACCTGCGATGCAGATAGTGGAATAGGTACCTGAGATAAGACCTATCATCATGGGGAAGGAGAAAGAGATAATGGAATTTACGCCGTAAACCATTGCCACGATAGTTACTACCAGCATTGTTGCAATAGTTGTAACAGAGGTGTTGATGGAACGGGTAAGTGACTGGTTTGTACTGAGATTTGTAAGCTCTGCAAGGGAAAGCTTGTCCTTGTAGAGGGTATTGTTTTCTCTGATACGGTCGTAGATAACGATAGTATCGTTGATGGAGTAACCGAGGATAGTAAGGATAACTGCCATGAAGTTAGCATCAATTTCCATACCGAAGATAACGAATGTGCCGTAAACAACGATTATATCATGGAAAAGTGCGATGACAGCGCAGATGCCAGCCAGCCAGCCGCCGATGTTCTTGAATCGGATAGCGATGTAAAGGATAAGAACGATAGCCGCAAATACTGCCGCAACAATACACTTCTGGAAGAATTCCTTACCGGAAGAAGGTGAAACGTCGGTGGATTCTGCCATCTGGAGACTGTTATCTGCATATTTCTCTTCAAGAGCGTCATTGAGGACGATCTGCTTGTCAGCAGTCAGACCCGAATTTGAGAGAAGAGAAAGCTGAATGTTATTCTTTCCTGTGTTAAAATCCGTACCTGTGGTAACTTTTACCTGAATGCCGCCCAGAGCCTCTTCTGCGTCAGCCGCAAAAGCATTGCTGTCGATATCTCCCTCATAAAGATAGGTGATAAGAGTACCGCCCTTGAACTGGATATCAAGCTTTGCGCCAAAGATAAATGTTGAAAGAATGCTGAAAATGACGATAATGCCTGAGATTATAAAATAGATCTTTCTATTCTTTATATAATCGAACTTGAATTTTGTCTCACTCATTTCTTAGCACCTCCGTAAAGCCTTGGATTTCTGAATGCCTTGAATCCTGAAAGGGACATAAGCATGAGTCTTGAACAAAGAACGCCGAAGAACAGGTTAAGGACAGTACCTGTAAGGAGCGTAAATCCGAATGAGTAGATCGTACCTGCGGTCGAAGGACCGAACATAAAGAATACAAAATGAAGTGCCTTGGAGCAGATGCTGTCGGGAGTTCCGAATGCACCCATGAGTATGATAGCTACCAGGATCATTGTAACGTTTCCGTCAAGGATCGCTGAGAACGCACGCTGATAACCGCTGTTGAGAGCACCGTCAAGAGTCTTGCCGTTGGTGATCTCCTCCTTGATTCTTTCGGCTGTGATAACGTTTGCGTCAACGCCCATGCCGACTGCAAGGATAATACCTGCGATACCGGGAATTGTAAGAATGCTGCTGTCCTTGAATCCAAAATAGCCTGAAACGAATGCCAGTGTTCCTGCTACCTGACCTGCAAGGGAGATAACTGCAACCACACCGGGAAGCTTATAAACAGAGATCATGAAGACAGCGATAAGTGCAAATGAGATAAGACCTGCAACTACCATTGCTTCCAGAGCGCCCATGCCAAGGCTGGGGGATATGGTAGAGAAGCTTGCTGTAACAAGCTTGAAGGGGAGCGCACCGGAGTTTATCTGGTCTGCAAGCTTCTTTGCGCTGTCGGCGTCAAAGTTGCCTGAGATAGTCGCATTACCGTCACTGATAACAGCGTTAACGGTAGGAGCGGAAATATAAGTATCGTCCATCCAGATGGAAATTCTGCCCTGCTCCTGATAAAGTCTTGCTGTGGCATCGGCAAATTTCTTTGCGCCTTCATCTGTAAGCTTGAGGGCAACCATCCACTGTGTTCCCGAAGAGCTTGACTGCTCATATGCGGCATAAGCCTCGGAAACGTCCTTGCCTTCAAGGATAACGTTCTCGGCGGTAACGCCTGAGGGATGATTGTATTCATCAAGCTCAAGACCTTCTCTGAAAGTAAGCTGTGCGGTCTCGCCCAGCTCCTTTACAGCAGCTTCGGGGTCGAAATCCTCCTCGCCTTCCTTCCAGGGGAAGCGGACGATTATACGGTCATTGTTGTAATCAACATAAGCCTCGTAATCAGTGATGCTCAGGTTGATCATACGCTGGACAAGAACTTCCTTAGCGGCGTCCAGCTGTTCATCGGTGGCGTCAAATCCTTCGGGGGGAGTGAACGTAACATCTACGCCGCCCTTGATATCAATACCGAAGCGTATGTCGTCAACGCCCTTGATGTAAACTGTTTCGTTATCGCCGTAAAAACTGCTGAAGCCGAATATAACGGATAGCGTGAACGCCGCTATCAGCAGGAATACAACGAAAAATACAGGCTTGCTAACCCTTTTCACCTTTTTGACCATTCCTTTCCTGATGCCGCAGAATCATTGATAATGTTTGTGGGCACCGTATATACAGCCGAAATTGCATACGACCGCAATTATCGTTTTATTATAACATTTTTTTGTATATATGTCAATACCTTAAAATCCAAGTTTTCATTGATTTTTGCGAAAAAATCGGAGATTTAAGAAAAATGCTTATCTGTATGAAAATGGTTTTAAACCAAAACATTTCCGATAATAATAAGAACAGCTGCTCATATAATATTACTGCAAACCCCATAAGACGCAAACGCAAAGCGTACGGCGTCGGAAATATAACAAATAAAAAGGAGCAATCAATTATGAAAAACGATAACCTTACAGCACAGGGCAGAGAGACCCTCGAAAGATTCAAGATGGAAGCAGCTAATGAAGTCGGCGTTAACCTGAGAAATGGTTACAACGGCGACCTTTCCGCAAGAGAAGCAGGCTCAATCGGGGGAATGATGGTAAAAAAGATGATCGAGGGTTACAAGCAGGGTCTTAACGGCTAAGTTTTTCCTCTGAAATAGTAAAAAGGGATGTATCAAGCGGTACATCCCTTTTATTATTTGTTGTAAAATTTGTTTTATGTCTCTTCCGATGAAGCCACGCCGTCAGCAAAGGCGTAATTTGATTTGCCGCTCTTTTTGATCTTGTACATAGCTGTATCGGCAGATTCAAGCAGCTCTGTGGGATTGGAGCCGTTTTCACGGAAGAACGCAATGCCTATACTACAGTGGATATTGAGTTGCAGTCCTGTGGACTCGGATTTAAAGCCTGCGTTGAGTGTTTTTATCATGTCATCTGCCACCTTGCCTGCATCGCCGATGAGCTTCAGGTTTGTAAGACACATTACAAATTCATCACCGCCAAGACGGCCGCCGAAACCTCTGTCACTGGTCAGTTCCTTGATGGATTCTGCAACAAATTTGAGTACATCGTCACCGCACTTGTGCCCATACTCATCGTTGAAATGCTTGAAATCGTCCAGGTCGATGAACATAAGAGCGTCCAGCGATCTTCTGGATTCTGACTGACGCATTTCCTCGTCAAGACTGCGCAGGAAGCTTGCACGGTTGAAAAGCTGGGTGAGAGCATCGTAATTTGCCTTCTGCATAAGATTGATCGTGCTCTTCTTTTCACGGTCGATATCGGCTATCATTCCGATTATTTTTGAGGGAGTTCCGCTCTGATCCTTAAACTTTCGTCCCTGTATCCTGAACCAGCTAAAATCGCCATAGATGTTTTTCAGGCGGTATTCGCCCTCCCATTTTTCACCCTCATAAATAAGTATCTTTTCAACATCGTCATTAAAGCGCTTGATGTCGTCCTTATGCACCTTCATTTTATAAAGAAAGCTGTTTGAAATGCTGTCTGTCTGGGCTCTGAAACTGAATTTCTGATTGAAATTGTTTGATACATATACGGTACAGGCTTTGAGGTTTATCTCAAAAACCACATTATCCATCATGGAAACGACGGTTTTGTAACGCTGCTCGCTTTCGTAAATGCTGTCAAACATGGTGTTGAAGGCAGAACCGATCTCGCCGAACTCGTCGTTGGTATTAAGCTCCAGCCTTATTGTTGTGTCGCCTTTATTTTTCTGGTTTATTACACGGATTATCTTGCTCAGAGGTTCGGTGTATGTGATACAGATAAGTATTGCAAGTGCAGAGGTCGTGATACAGAATATGACTACGGCAAATTTTGCTGATTTGAAATCTGCTGAGATATTACCGGAAGCAAGAACATTATCGTAATAGCTTACAACGCTCCAACCCGCCTCGGGAATAGATGTGCCGATAACTGTTTTTCCGTCATATTCGGCGGACAGTGTCTGTGTAACGGAGCTTGTGGTGTAAAAGGGGATAGCATCGGTGATGTTATCGCCTATCTTACGGTATTCAGCAACAGTTGTGAGAGATTTTGGATAGCTTACACTTGAGGAAATGTATTTTCCTGCGGAATCCACCAGAAGCACTGAGGCATAGTTGCTGTAGCCTGTAAGTGACATGGACTTGCATATCTGAGTAAGGTCAATTCTTTCAACAACAAGTCCTATCTGATTGCTCACGCCCGAATAAACACGCTTTACAACGTAAAATGAGCAGGTGTCGCTGTCAGTGGGACCGTATATATGAGAGATGCCGTTGTTGCTGTCTGCTGCGGCGTCAAGCTCCTTGTATCTGTCGCAGTAGGAGCCGATGTCATTGATATTATATGCGGCAAGAACAGTTCCGCTGGTGCTGGTGATGAACATATCCGTAATAAGGTGATTGCGCTTTACTGTGTTGCGTATAGAGTCATTGATCTGCCTGTAATAATCATCATCCAGAGTAAGCTCAGCTCTTTCAATGTATTTTTTCAGATAGTCGCTTGATGCAAATTCCTTTTCGTTAAAGGAAAGATTATGTATAACATCAGCGATATAATCGGCTTTTGTCTCGTTAATGTTTTTTAGAGCCTGCACCTGGGACGCCGATACCTGATCCATAGATATTTTGGAAAGATATACATAAAGGAATATAAGCGGTATCAGAATGATTATCAGGAACAGACTTATCATTTTAAGACGGATCTTCAACAGTTTCCCCTCCATATCCACCGTAGGATATATATATAATGTATCAGGTTATGAATAATTTCTTTAGTAACAAAATCAGATGTAAATCAGATGTAAAATTGTATATCCATAATTTTATCATAAATGTACAAATTTGTAAATATCTTTTTGGGCTTTTTAACGCTCTGCCCGAACTTTTGTATGCTTTTCACAAAAAGAGGCAGGCTTTTTTTATTTTCAAAGCACAGGGTTCTGCAAAATTCGCACTGTATGAATGATAAGATTAAGCCAGAGACGCACAAATCATGATACAAAACAGACAAACAAAAGAAAGGACTGTAAAAAATGGGAGTAAAAATAGAAAAGGCTGACGGTGAGGTCAGAGCCTTTCTTGACGGAGAGATAGATCATCACTGCGCTCCGTCCATACGCAATGAAATAGATCTGGCGGTGGAAAGCTGTCGTCCCGAAAACCTTATCCTTGATTTCGGCGAAGTGACGTTTATGGACAGCTCGGGCATAGGTCTTGTTATGGGACGCTATCAGGTGATGAAGAACATAGGCGGACGGGTGAGCCTGCAAAATACCCCTGTTCATATCAGGAAAGTGATGCGGCTTGCGGGTCTGGACAGATTTGCCACTATAAACTGAATTGGAGGAATTACATAAAATGGCACATATAGAAAATGAGATGCGTGTTACACTTGCTTCCCACAGCAGCAATGAAGCTGTTGCGAGAAGCGTGGTGACGGCTTTTATAATGCAGATGGACCCTTCAGTGGGAGAGCTTGCGGATATAAAAACAGCCGTTTCCGAGGCAGTCACCAATGCCATAGTTCACGGCTACCGAAACAGCAGCGGAAATGTAGAGATACTTTGCAGGATACTTGAGCGGGACGTGCTATACATACGTGTAAGGGACAAGGGCTGCGGCATACCCGATGTAAAGAAAGCAATGGAGCCGCTTTTTACTACCGTTCCCGAGGAGGAGCGTGCGGGGCTTGGCTTTGCAGTCATGGAAAGCTTTATGGACAGTGTTTCCGTCAAAAGCACAGTGGGAAAGGGAACAAGCGTTACTATGAAAAAGCGTATCCTTTCCGCAAGCCTTATACGTGCCGGAGCTAACGAAAATGAGTGCCGCTGACATCGCTTCCGCAGCTTCCGCAACGGACGAAAAACTCCGCAGAGACAAGCTTGTTACGGAAAATCTGGGGCTTGTACATCTGTGTGCAAATCGTTTCAGGGGCAGAGGAGTGGAATATGAGGAGCTTTACAGCTCAGGCTGTGTTGGTCTGGTAAAGGCGGCAGGAGCATTTGATGAAGAAAGGGGCGTGAAATTTTCCACCTATGCTGTCCCTGTTATCCTGGGCGAGATAAAGCGTGTTTTCAGGGACGGAGGAACTGTCAAGGTGAGCCGCAGTCTTAAAGAGCTTTCAATGAAGGTCACACGGGAAAAGGCTGATTTTATCCTAAAAAACGGCAGAGAACCGACTGTGTGCGAGCTTGCGGACATAATGGGCGAATCGGCTGAGAATATTGCCGAAGCACTTTCGGCGGCATTGCCCTGCATTTCCCTTACGGGCGGTGAGGACGAGGACGGCAGGCAGCAGGATATCCCGTCCCCGTTCCGTGAAGCGGATATTTACGAGGGCATTGCTCTGAGGCAGGTGATGGACAGGCTTTCGTCAGATGACAGACGGCTTATATTCCTGCGGTATTTCAAGGGGCTTACCCAGAGCAGAACTGCGGATATGCTGGGAATGACCCAGGTGCAGGTGTCAAGGAGGGAGAAAAAAATACTGGGAGAGCTGCGGCGGGAACTGGTATGATCTGCAAAATATGAACATGGGTGCTTATGCAAAGGCTGGGCACCCTGCTTTTTTATGCTCTGCAAGATAAAGTCTATAGACTGATCGGTAAAAAGTATAAAAGGGCTTCGCTTCTTTCATCTTTCTGAAATAAAAATTATAAATATGATTTTTTTAGAAAAAAATAAGTGCAATTTTTGTTGTAAAATACATATAAAAAATCTTGAAGAAATAAAACTGATGTGGTATAATATATATAAAATAATCCCAGCTTCGGGAATGTCGGAGGTGTTATTCTGATGAGCGGCAAACTTACGGTGGGTGTTTTTATTCATCATCTGGATAACGATTATTCCAAAGCTTTTCTGAAAGGAACAGCTGCTGCCGCCAACGATCTGGACGTAAATCTTGCTATTTTCCCGGGTCGTGCGCTTGACTGCCAGCTTGCTGACAGGCGATATACGGTTTATGAATATCAGAACAATGTCGTATATAGCTTTGCTTCAAGCAAGTCTATGGACGCACTGATAGTTTCGGCAGGAACTATTGCAACGTGCGTTTCTTACGATGAATTTAAAGAATTTCTTGACGGATATGAAGGACTTCCCCTTTTGACAACTGAAACAAAATTTGAAGGTTATCCCTGTATAAGATTATCGGGAAGCGGTATAAAGGAGCTTGTTTCCCACCTTGTTCATGAGCACGGAAGAAAACATATCGCATTTGTAAGCGGCCCGGAGGGCAATACCGATGCCGATGAGCGCCTTAACCATTATAAAGAGGCTCTCGCCGAAAATGGTCTGGAGTTTGATCCTGACCTTGTTACATACGGCAATTTCTCCGAGTACTGCGTTGATATAGTAAGTGACCTTATCGACAGGAACGAGGGCAAGATAGATGCTATCTGCTTTGCCAACGATATGATGTGCCGTGGCGGTTACAAGGCCATCGAAAGCAAGGGTCTGCGTGTGGGCAAGGATATTGCCGTAACAGGCTATGACGATTCCGAGGTAGCCGCAACGCTTAGACCTATGCTCACCACTGTCCGTGCCGATGCTTCAAAGCTGGGCTACAGAGCAGTTGAGGAAGCCGTGCATATGGCAAAGGGTGAAAAGGTCGAGGATATCTGCATTGATTCCACGCCCGTTTTCAGATTTTCCTGCGGATGCAGCTTTCAAGCTGAGCAGAAGGTAACGCTTGACCGTCTTGATGAAGCTTCCGTAAGAAAGGCTGTTGATAATATCCTTTCCGAGCATATCCAGAGATACGAAGTCAGCATGAGAAAGCATGACTGCATAAAGCGTCTCCACGAATTTGCGCATAAGCTCATATCCTATGCGGCAGGTGCGGATATTTCCGTTGAAGAGCTTTTCTCCAAGTCCTATTTTTCAAGGATAATGGATTCGGATATCTGGAAGCTGGTATCTCCCGAGGCGTTCCTCAGGATAATGAAGGGCATTCGCTCCGCATCGCTTTCCGCCTGCGAGGGCGATATGATGGGAAGAAAGCTCAATGTGCTGAAAATACTTGAGGGCAGCATGGAAGTTGCTTCCGAGTGTATAGTAAATATGCACTACACCACTATGAACGATATCACATTCACTCACTTCCTTATTGGTAATATCACAAAGGATATGACCATTTATGACAGTGATGATGAAAAGTGTTACTTCTCTATTGTAAATGACCTTTACCGTGCTCATGTTGACAGCAGCTTTGTTTATACATTTGAGGAGCCTATTATCCATGACCCCAAGAGCGAGTGGAAGCTCCCAGAAACTATTCTGCTGAGAGCATATAACGACGGTGACAAGCTGGCTGCCGTTACAGGCGAGGCGTGCAAGCTTCCCTCCAGCAGGATAATCACCAACCAGTACACTCCCAACGACCGCAACCGTATAATGGTCGTTTCTCCGCTGTTCATGAACGAGGAACAGTACGGCGTTATAGTCTGCGAGATGGAAAATGAGTATTTTACATATATCTACTCCATCACACCCCAGATATGCTCCGCTATAAAGCTTACAAACCTTGTTGCAAAGCTTGAAAGCTCCCTTGACGCTGCGCAGAGCAGAAACAATGTCCTCAACAGAATGTCTATGATAGACGAGCTTACAGGCGTTTATAACAGGCGTGGATTTTACGTATCCGCCAACAGGATACTCAAAGCTCCCGAAAACGAGGGCAGGCAGGCTGCCATTATCTTCGGCGACCTTGATAATCTTAAAAAGGTCAACGATACTTTCGGTCATGATGATGGTGACTATGCGATCGTTTCCTGCGCAGAGTTCCTCAAAAAGAGCCTGAGGACTACTGATGTTGTGGGAAGAATAGGCGGCGATGAGTTTGCGGCATTTGCAATATGCGATGATGCTGATATAATCGCCAAGCTTCCGTCAAGAATAAAGGGCATTGCCTCAAAGCATAATGAAGTCAGCGACAAGCCGTACAATGTAACGGTAAGTATCGGTATTTATCCTATAATCTGCTCACCCGAGCTTAATATCCAGGAATTTATGGATAAGGCTGATAATGCACTTTATGAGGACAAGAAAATGAAAAATCCAGACATTATGAAGCACAATACGTGAGTTAAATTAAATGTTTGCGAAGGCTGATGCTGCTGATGCGGTGTCAGCCTTTTGCGTAATGAGCAATAATCATGGAAGAAGGGTCAGATATGATAAAGGTGATAGGCTTCGATATCGGCGGAACGCTGATGGAATACAAAAATATGCCCAATGTCTGGATAGACTATTATAAAACAGGCTTTGAAACGGTGCGGGACAGGTTGGGGCTTCACATTTCAGACGATGACATAGCAAGGTCAGTTGAGGTGCTGAGAGGCTATAACCCAAAGGTGAAATACCGTGAGGAGGATATTGCTCCCGAGGTCATATTTGCCGATGCCACATCTCATTGGAAGTGCAGCTTTGACCTTGAAAAGGTGATAGATGTTTTCTACCGTTCAATGGGGCTTGTACCGTATATCTATCCCGATACCGTAAATACCCTGAAAAAGCTCAGGGCGGACGGATATAAGATAGCCACTCTTACAGATGTTGCCACGGGAATGCCCGATAAGCTTCACAAGAGCTATTTTCCCGAGCTTATGCCATATTTTGATATGTACGTTTCCTCGCTTTCCTGCGGATACAGGAAGCCCAACCCCAAAGGCCTTGCGGATATTGCGGAGCATTTCGGCGTATCGCCTGCGGAAATGGTTTTTATCGGCGACGAGGAAAAGGATATCCTTGTTGCCAAGCGCTTTGGCTGTGTATCTGTGCTTATTGACAGAAAAGGCAGAAATGCCGATTTCGGTCAGGAGCATACTATTATAAATCTTACTCAGCTGGAAGAAATACTGTAAAAGTAAAGCAGCTCTCTGTCATTGTGATGTACACATAACAGAGAGCTGCTTTTTTCGGTGATTATACGTAATATTGTGCCTGAGCCTTAAACATTTCGGCGTATATGCCGTCATGCAGATGAACAAGCTCCTCGTGAGTGCCCGATTCCTTTATGGTTCCGTCGGAAAATACCGCTATCCTGTCGCAGAATTTGCAGGAGGACAGGCGGTGAGAGATATAGACTGCTGTTTTTCCGTGAACCAGGTCGTTGAACTGGCGGTATATCTCGTATTCAGCCACAGGGTCAAGGGCTGCGGTGGGTTCGTCAAGTATTACCACGGGAGCGTCTTTATAAAGCGCACGGGCAATAGCCATTTTCTGCTGCTCGCCGCCAGAAAGCTCCACGCCGTCCTTGTCAAATTGCTTGAACATCATAGTGTCCCTGCCCTTAGGGAGAGAGTTTATCTTGTCCAGAAGTCCGACCTTTTCATAAAGCTCGTCAACCTTTTCGGGGGAGTCCTTTTTACCAAGCAGAATGTTATCCTCGGCGGAAAATGCCAGAAGCCTGAAATCCTGGAAAACTACCGAGAAGCACTTCATATACTCATCATAGTCGTATTCACGGATATTCACGCCGTCCAGAAGAATCTCGCCGCTTGTTACATCGTACAGTCGGCACAGAAGCTTTATGAATGTGGTCTTTCCCGCACCGTTAAGTCCTACAATGGAAATCTTTTCGCCGCTGCGTAGCTTTATGGAAATATCATGCAGGACTTCCTTGTCCGCTCCCGGATATTTGAAGCTTACATTTCTGAACTCTATCTCGTGGCTGCCGTTTAAGTCTGCGATCTTTCTTGTGCCCTTTTCCATGGCAGGGGGATAGTTCATGAACTTGATTATTTCGTACATATAGCTGCTGCGCTTGACGATATCCTGAAAGCCCATGATTATAGCCTGCATGGAGCTGTAAAGGGTTCCGCCTGAGGCAAGCAGCTGGGAGAATACTCCGATGGTTATTTTTCCTGTAATGGCAAGCACGCCAAGGTAGAAATATGTGCCGAAATCACGGAGAACGCTTATTATAATGTCAATGATGTTCAGGGGATATTTCTTGTCATTGATGTTCTGCCAGTAATCGCCCAGACGTTTTATCTGTGCGGCGGATTTTTCAAGCATCATACCTGCCGCACTGTAAAGACGGATATCCTTTCCGTAGTGGAAATCCTCCATTTCCCAGCAGATGTACCAGAAAATGCGGTCTATCCCAGAAAGCTCCGAGAAGTTCTTGATGTCGATATCGTTTTTCTTTGCATTCACCACAGCCGACGCTGCCAGCAATACTATTATAATAATGAGCAGCACGGGAGCAGTGAGTATCATTACCGTTATTACGCCCAGAAGCTTCAGCACGTTTGAGACTATGTTGAAGAAAGCGCTTGCAATGTTGTGTGTTCCGCCTGACCACTGTATTCCCTCACGGGCTTTCTGTATCTGGTCAAGAGCCTGTTTGTTTTCGGTCAGCGTGAAGTCTATCTTCATGCACAGCTGGGATATCTCCTCGCTTGCGGCGTTCAGGAACATATCCTCTGTTTTTTGCAGCTGTACGTTTATCACGCTGTTAAGCCCCATAAGCATTATCTGTGATATTACCATTGCCGCACCGTAAAATATTATGATGCGGATATCCTTTTCGGGTGCGGTCATGGCGTTTATCAGCAGCGGGAGAAATATTATTTCCGCAAATGGAACAGCTGCACCGATAATCACGTTCAGCACCGACAGGGGAATGTATGATTTCTTATACTGTCTGATCTGTCGGAAGCAGTATTTCAGCGATTCCTTGGTGGGCGATATTTTTTTGTCAGCCATTTGAAGTCACCTCCTGACACGGTACATCGAAAATGTCCTTGTCCTCAACGTAATATTGTGCCTGAACACGGAACATATCCGCATATGCGCCGTCAGCTTCCATAAGGGAGTCGTGAGTGCCTATCTCTACCATTTCGCCGTCCTTGAACATTGCCACTCTGTCGCAGAAGCGTGTGGAGGAAAGGCGGTGAGAGATATATACAGCCGTGCGGTCGCCTACAAGCTCATTGAAGCTCTGATAAAGCCTGAATTCAGCCAGAGCGTCCAGTGCGGCGGTAGGTTCGTCAAGGACTATTATCTTACTCTTTTTATAAAGTGCTCTTGCAAGGGCAAGCTTCTGCTTTTCGCCGCCTGAAAGGTCAACTCCGTCATCGTAGAGGACTTTCAGCAGCTCGGTATCAACACCCTTTTCCAACTTGTCGAGCTTGTCGCCCAGACCTGCAAGACGCAGCATTTTTTCAGCCTCTGCCTTATCGGTATTGAAAGGCTCTTTCATGGAAACATTTTCCGCTACAGGAAATGCGAATACCATTACGTCCTGGAAAGCGGGAGCAAAAAGCTCATAGTATTCCTTGCGGTCAAATTTGCGGATATCGGTGCCGTTCATAAGGATACAGCCCTCGGTCACGTCATAAAGCCTGAGCAAAAGCTTAATGAATGTGCTCTTTCCTGCGCCGTTCAGACCAACCACCGCAAGCTTTTCACCTGCATGAAGCGTAAGGTTCACGTTTTTCAGTGCATATTTTTCCTGACCTCTGTATTTAAAGGAAACATTCTTAAATTCAAAGGTGTATTTGTCCGCAGGGGGAATGGGGATAGTCTGTGCCTTGTCATCAGCAGAGGGAATATCCATAAAGCTGCGGTAATCATCGGTATGTGCGCTTCTCTCACGGAGGGCGGACAGCGCCTGCAATATCTCATTTATGGCATTGGAGAAAGCCGCAGCACTGGCGGTATAGAGTGTAAAGTTACCTATGGAAAGTCCGTTGAACACCACGCTGTAAACAAGCCAGCCTATGATTATCAGCTGCCGCAGCAGAGATATACCGTGAGCAAAAATGGTGTTGTATACCCAGTACTGGCGGGACTTTATCCAGTGGCGAAGCTCCTCGTCGTAAACGTCTATCTGCTTTTTTGCCAGATATTTCTGCATACCGAACAGGCGAATATCCTTTGCGTATGAAAAATCGGTCGTAACGTTTTCCATGTATTCCAGCTTGCGCCAGTGGGGCATCATAGCGTCCCACATTTCCTTTTTGTCCTTTTTGCGTATATAGTCGAAGAACAGGAACTGGGCAAAGGAAAGCACTACTATTATAAGGATTATCCAGGGGTTAAAGGTGGTCATGATTGCTACTGCAATGGTAACGGATATTATCTGCACGCCCATTACCTGCATATAAGTCATCATTCCCTGAACGCCCTGCCAGTCGCCTGCGGTGGCTCTTTTGGCTTTCTGGAGCCTGTCGAGCATCTCGGGAGTTTCCAGAGCCTCATACTCCATGCCCAAAGTTTTTGCGATACGCTCCTTGATTATCATAAGCCTTACATATGTAAAGCCTACGCTCATTTTCATAGATGATACGGTGTTGAGCCACATGAACAGAAGCTCAGCTGCCGAGGTAATAAGCGTAAGATACAGCAGAGGCTTTATATCCTTATCGGGGGAGCTTGCCTGCTGTTCTATCATATCTATCACAAGCTTACCGATGAAGCTCCACAGATAGGTCATTGAAGCTGCGGCGATACTGCCCGTGATGATAAACAGGATAAGGGATTTTCTGTATTTGACGAATTTTCCTAGAATATAGCGGCAGTTGCTTATAACGCCGTATTCCTTGTGAAATTCATCGGTGTTTTCGTCTTTTTTATTGCGTTTAAAAAGGTTCACTCTGTATCATACCCCTTTCAGTCATATGTTCCGGTATCATTTGTTTTTTTCAGAAAAGAAAGATCCTCACGTTTGAACCATGCTTCATCATCCCAGCTGATCTGATTCTGATATGAGCTTGGCGATGATATCATCATATCCGCACATATTATTATCATTATTGGTGCAACTGTCAGTACAGATGAAGTTCGGTATATACTGTCGCTTTTGTTATCCTCATTTATAATGCTGCCTTTTGAAAATGTTCCATTAAATTTACAGAGAAAGTCAAGCGATTTTTCTGCCTTTTCTACAGGAATATCCAGAAGCTTTGCAACGGTTTTGGCACGGACAGCCTCCTGCCACTTTAATGTCAGCATATATTGAAGTATTTTCAGGTTTGTTTTATCCCCGAGGAATGCAAAAAGCTCAGCTGCTTTGTCGGTTACTTTCAAATAATTTGCAAGGCCCTCCTTCGGCTGCTTAACAAGGAAATAATATTCCAGGTTTTTGTTAAGACGCATATAGGTAAAGCCTGCTTTGCTGCTGATTTCCGATACGGTGACGGTATCTTTTTCGTCAAGCTCCGGGCGGTCATAATATGATCTGGTAGATGCCCATGCAGCGAGTTGTATCGCCCATGCGTAATTCAGCGCCTGTTCAAAGAACTCTTCCTTGCTGCTGTCGGAATCTGTCACTATATTCTGCAGCTCATCAATGATCTTCTGGACTGTGGAAGTATCCTCTTTTGCTCTGCCGTAAAGATAATCTATCGACACACCGAAAAAGTCTGCGATCTTTGGAAGAAGGTCGCCGTCGGGATAGCTGCCGTTTTCCCATTTGCTGACTGCCTGCGGGCTTACACCCAGATGAGCCGCAAGAGTATCCTGTGTTACGCCATGCTCCTTGCGAAGCTTCTGAAGCTGTGCTGAAAATATTGTGTTCATATTCAAGACCCCTTTTGTTTGATTTGACTACAGTATATCACAAGCGGCAGTTGCTGTAAATTGCTGTTTTACACTATCGTTCTACTTTTGGCATATATATCCCGATTTATCAACCTTAGGTAGAATTTGCGCATAAAAACAAAAAGCCGCACTTCCCATACAGGAAATGCGGCGGTTTAACGCATATACACTGTCAGACGTTCGCAAGATCGGCAGACAACAGCTTTTCCTTATATGATGACACATATTTTGTTCCGAATGTTGATATATTGAGATGTACGAACATATTGCCTGCCTCCTTTCATAATAATATGTTTGCAGTATATCACAACAAAATGCACTTGTCAATACATTTTTGCCAACAAAATGAAAAATCTCTCGCAGTTCATGGTAACAGATGTTTTGGAGAATATGATTTCACTTGCGGATAATTAGGATATGTATTTGTGAGATATATCAGAATATAATGAAAAGATTGTATAAAATGCTCGGTTGTCAAAAGGCGGAAGCTGTGTTATAATTAAATCGGGGACGGCACCCATAACAAAAAACAGCACACAACCGAATACATGATGACAAAAGGGGGAGATACCCATAGGAAAAAACGTAATTGTCACTGATGAAACGGGTCAGAAGATAGGTCTTACCTACCCCAAAAGGGCAAGGGGACTTGTAAAAAACGGTCGGGCAGAGTATGTCTCAGACTGTATGATTCGTCTTTTGCACTTTGACTCTGCTCCGACATTAACGGAGGAAGTTAAAATGAGTAATGTTATAAATTTCAGTGCAAGAGAGTTCAGATTTGATAAGACCTGCGAGGACAATACAGGCATAAGAGCCGTTATCACAACATCTCAGGGAAATACCGAAGCCTATGAGATAGGCGACTGGAGCTGGAGCTGGACTCAGATATTCTGTGATAAAAAGCTTGAGAAAAACACAGATTATATCTTCCGCTTTGCAATGACAGGCGGTCATAACGATACCGATGATGAGGTGTCATTGGCGGAAATATATGCTCTTGACGGCTACGACGACCATACTTCGGCGTGGGAGGACAGAATGACCTTTGCGTTGGGAAAGAGCCGTTATGCCCCCGTTATAAGCAAGCGTGACAGAACAGGATTACTGAGAGTTTTCGAGATACCGTTCAACACAGGCGACTCGGAAAACTGGCGCTTTGTCCTTATAGCACAGCACGCTGTTGCAGCTTTTTTTGCTCCTCTTGAAAATTACGCCTATGACGGACTTGAGGACCTTTCCTATGAGCAGTGGCGTGAGGAGCGTACAGCACAGCTTAGGGATGAAAAGTCAATCTGGAATAAGCCGACCGGGAATAAGCATTCGTCTTCGCATTTCAATGATATCGTATCTTATATTAAAGAGGCGACAGACTTTGCCTCAAAGATAAAGATGCTGAGCAAAAAAACGGTTAATAATGCCGAATTCACCGAAACGCAGTTTGCAGAGCTTATCCGCAGTCTTGCTGACGGAGATATCCGAGAGTTTTCAAACATTACCGTTCATTCTGACGATAATGATGGATTATTCGACCTCGGCGGCAGTATCGACGGAGCGGTACTTTCCTTTGACAGCATTACGATGACTGCAAGAGCCTTTTCAATGCTTGTAAATAAGCTCGGAGACGGCTGCGTTGTGAACATCTCAAATGTTAACGTTACCGATGAGGGAACGCTTTATGATATCGGCGTGCCGACTGACGGAGCAGTCATAAATCTTTCAAAGGCGACTCTTCCCCAAAAAGTGCTTGATATGCTCAACAGTAAAAAGGGCGACGGCTGTATGATATCCACCTCGGAGATATCCATAAACGACTGAACTCCTTGAATTACTCGTTTGATATGTAAATCGGACGGTGCGGGAATTTCTCCCGCATCGTTTTTATTTTACTTTCCAATACTATTGACGGAGAGAATAAAATGGAGTAAAATATAAATATAAACCTTTGAAAGGAACGGTCACATGAGCATAAAATTCCATCTTCCAGATTTCTGCGGAAATTACAAAATGAACCTTTATCTTGCGGACACACTGAATGAGCACCCCGAGTATTTCTATGACGATATAAAAATAGCCTCTTCCTACGGCTGTTTTCCCCCCGCTGCATGGAACGGCGGCAGGACTGTAACGGGAGCGGTCCGCCGTGAGTTCATCGACTTTATTATCAGGCAGTACAATTCAAGGGGTATTCCCATAAGATATACCTTTACAAATCCTCTTATAAAGGAGATACATCTTACCGACCCATTCTGCAACATGATTACGAGAATTGCGGAAAACGGTCTTAACGAGATAATCGTGAATGTTCCCGTGCTGGAGGATTACATAAGAAAGAATTATCCCCGTTATCCTCTCATATCCTCCACGGTGAAGCAGATAGAGGACAGAGACGCTCTTCTTGCGGAGCTGGAAAAGGACTATAAGCTGGTAGTTCTCGACTATAACTGGAACAACCGCTTTGATGAGCTGGAAACTCTTCCGCATAAGGACAAGATAGAGATACTTGTGAATCCATACTGCACACCCCACTGCAAGCGCAGAAAGAAGCACTACGAATTTTTGGGCGAGCGCCAGTTTGAGCATAATCTGCAGGTGTTCGGCAACGAAAAGCAGGCACTCAAACCTATTCCCAAAAAGGAATTTCCATGTCCCAATATGAGTTTCGACTTTTATGATACCACAGGATTTGAAACTCATGTTTCACCCCAACAGATATATGAAAAGTATGTTCCTATGGGATATGAGAACTTCAAGATAGAGGGCAGGCTCATGCACCCTGCGGATATCCTTGAAAGCTATATGTACTATATGGTCAAGCCCGAATACAGGGATATGCTCCGCCTGAAAATGTTCAAACACCTGCTGGAGAGAAAATGATGGGACTTTTTTCATTATTTCGCAAAAAGGATACTTCCGAACAGCCATTAAAAAAGCGCCTTGCGTCAATGCGCTGCAAAACGGTGAATTATGTGCTCACCGATTTTGACAAGCTGTGCGAGGGCATGGAAAGGTCGGCGGAGGAACTTGTTTCCCTAAAACCTGTGAACTACTACGCTCTGAAGGACGAATATATCGAGGCGGCGTTCTATTCCGATGACGCACACGAGGAGAATTACGTTATTTTCAGGCTCGTAAAGAACGACAGACCCATAAAGGCAAGCGGGATCTATCCCGTTTCAAAGGACGTTCTGAGAAAGGCTTACACAAAGCTCGGCTCCGTTGATTTCTGATAAAAACAAAAAAACGGCTTGCCTGCTTGATTTTATGGGAATAAAAGTAAATTTGCATTAAAATTATAGGATTTTTACAAAAACCTCTTGACAAGTAACCGATTACTATAGTAAAATATACTTAAAGTTTCGGGCGCAGATACACCCTGAATTTGTATGATAAATTTTGTATTTACATAATGGAGGTAATTAAAATGAGCGAATTTTTCCCTACAATCGGTAAGATCCCTTACGAGGGCAAGAACAGCACAAATCCCCTGGCGTTCAAGTACTATAATCCCGATGAGGTAGTAAACGGCAAGCCTATGAGAGAGCAGCTCAAGTTTGCTCTTT